>Ga0194119_10000099_pt1 | contig 157044 bp, 149 predicted proteins | sample TA2MahC100mmetaG_FD_148620 | JGI IMG/M metagenome (GOLD analysis project Ga0194119, IMG submission 148620) | Freshwater microbial communities from Lake Tanganyika, Tanzania - TA2015018 Mahale Deep Cast 100m | ecosystem: Environmental > Aquatic > Freshwater > Lake | place: Tanzania: Lake...
TGATGCGTTCCGGTGCTGATCCCGACATGGCTCAGGAGGTTGCGCAGGAGACGATGGTGCTGGTCTGGCGTCGGGCGGAAACGTTCGACCGGAGCCGTGGCGGGGCGGCCACCTGGATCTTCACCATGGCGCGGAACAAACGCATCGACCTCCTGCGCAGAGCCACTCACGCTGACTTCGACCCCGAGGACTACGTGCTGTTCTCGACCGAAGCGCCGGAGAGTGCCGACAGCGCCGCGATCGGCCGCGAGGTGCGCGAGCGCGTCGGCGTCGCGATGCAGCAGCTGACGCCGGATCAGATCGATGTGCTGCGCATGGCCTTCTTCCAGGAAAAGTCACATTCCGTGATTGCCAAAGAAATGAAGCTCCCTCTCGGTACCGTGAAGTCGCGTATTCGCCTGGCGCTGTCGCGCCTGCGCGAGGCGATGCAGAGTGAAGCCCCATGATACGCAACCCCGCACCGTCTGAGCTGCTGCTCGACTATACCAGCGGTACCCTGGCCGAGGGCCCGGCGCTGCTGGTCGCCAGCCATCTCGCCTACAGCGAAGAGGCGCGCGCGGATGTCGCCGCGCTCGAGGCGGTCGCCGGCGACATGTTGGCCTCGATGCCGGCTGAGGCGCTACCCGACGACGCCCTGGCCCGCGCCTTGGCGCGTATCGACGCGGAGCCGGCGCCGCCGCCGCCGATCCGGCCCAAGGATGACGCCATGCGCGTCGTCGGTACCGCGATCCCGGCGCCTCTTCGCCGCTACCTGCCGGAGGGCGCGCACTGGCAAGCGGCGTTGGGTGGCTTCGAGGAGATTGAGCTGCCGCTTGGCGACAATAGTTACCGTGCGACTGTCATACGCATGGCGGCCGGCCATGGCCTGCCTGCCCACCGCCATACCGGTAGCGAGTACACGCTGGTCCTTGCCGGCGGCTTCAGCGATGGCCACGGGCGCTTCGACCGCGGTGACATCTGCGTCGCGGACCCGTCCGTCGAGCACAAGCCGGTGGCCGATCACGACCAGCCCTGTGTCTGCCTGGTGGTCGCCGAGGCGCCGGTGCGGCTCACCGGTTTTTTCGGTCGGCTTCTGAACCCTTTCCTGAAGCGATAGCTGCGTTGACCCCGCGTGCGGGCGCGGGTGATGGTTCCCCGGCTTGAACTCCGGGGGGCGAGATAATGGCGTACCGTGTTCTGATCGCGCAGTTCATGCACGAGACCAACACGTTCTCGAAGCTGCCGACGACGTTGGACGACTACCGCCGGCGCTGGTTGGCACCCGGATCGGAACTGGCGAGCCGCTTCAAAGGCACCAAGACCGAGATCGGCGGGCTGCTCGACGCGGCGACTCGCTATGGCTGGGACCTCGTGCCCTCGATCGCCGCCAACGCCACGCCCTCGGGCAAGGTGACGGCTGAGGCCTGGGCTCATATCCGCGACGGCATCGTCGAGAGCGCGCGCAACGCCGGCAGGATCGACGGCATCTGCCTCGCCTGCCATGGCGCGGCGGTCACCGAGACATCCGACGATCCTGAAGGCGAGCTGCTCGAGGCGCTGCGCGCCGTCGTCGGGCCCGACGTGCCGATCAGCATGACCTTGGACCTGCATGCCAATGTCACCGACCGCATGGCGTCGCTAGCCAGCGCGCTGATCAGCTACCGCACCTATCCGCATATCGATCAATACGAGCGCGCGCAGCAAGGCGCGGCTTTGGTGCAGGCGGCGATGGAGGGCAAGAAGCGCCCGCGCTGCCTGGCGCTGCAGCCGGCGACGATCTCCGGCGCCGATGGCGGGCGTACAACGCAGCCCGGACCGATGCTCGATCTGCTGGCCCGGGCCGACGCCTTCGAGAAGGAACCGGGCATCAATGTGGTCAGCGTGCAGGCGGGCTTCGGTCCTTCGGACATTCCCAATGTCGGCCCATCGATCGCGGTGAGCTACGAACCCGGCCAGGAAGGCCGCGCCCGCGACATCGCCCGCCAGCTCTGCCAGGAGATCTGGGACCGCAAAGCGGAGAAGACCGTGGGCATGGCCAGCGTCGAGGAAGCCATGGCGCGGCTGAAGTCACGCGGCGAAGCGGCGGGGCCGCTGGTGCTGGCCGACGGCACCGACAATCCCGGTGGCGGCGCCTATGGCGACGCCACGCGCGTGCTGAAGGCGCTGATCGACGCCGATGCGCGGGACGCGGCGGTGGGCACGATTTTCGATCCCGCGGCCGTACGGGCGGCGATGAAGGCCGGTGTCGGCAACAGCGTCACCGTCGATCTCGGCGGTCACCACGATCCCGAATTCGGCGCGCCGATCCGCGTGACGGCGACGGTGCGGCTGCTGTCGAACGGCGAGTTCGTCAATGACGGGCCGATGCAGCAGGGTGTGGCGACGTCCATGGGTCCGACCGCCGTGCTGCGCATCGGCGGCATCGATGTGATCGTCATCTCCAATCGCATCCAGACCATCGACCGCCAGGTCTTCCTCAGCCAGGGCATCGACCCGGCGCGTCGCCGCGTGCTGGTGGTCAAGAGCGTGCAGCACTTCCGCGCCGCCTTCGCACCCATCGCCGGTGAGATCATGGTCGTGGATTCGGGCGCGCTGTGCTCGCCCGACGTGCGGCGTTTCAAGTACACCAAGCTGCGCCGGCCGGTCTGGCCGCTCGACGACGTCGCGTCGCCGTTTCCGAACTGATGGCGTGGGGCGCTGGCGCGATGGTGGGCGCGGTAGGGATTGAACCTACGACCCCACCCGTGTGAAGGGTGTGCTCTCCCGCTGAGCTACGCGCCCGATCGAGGCGCGGTATAGGGTGCCGGACCGCCCCTGTCTAGGGTCTCGGCGGCCGCAGGCGGGCGAGCGCGGCGGGGATGTCGGCGAAGCGCTCGACCACGGCATCGGCGCCCAGCCGATGCGCTGGCGTCTCGGTGTAGCCCCAGGAAACCGCCACGGTCGGCAGGCCGGCGCGCTGGCCGGCGTGCACGTCGTGTATCGAATCGCCGACCATCGCCGCCTGGGCGCGATCGGCGCCCATGCGTGCCAGGAGGTTCAGGATGTGGCCGGGATCCGGCTTGCGTACGTCGAAGGTGTCGGCGCCGGCGACATCGCTGATGTGGTCCATCAGGCCGAGCCGCCGCAACACGTCGCGCGCCGACGCTTCGTACTTGTTGGTGCACACCGCCAGGCGGACGCCGGATGCCACCAACGCAGCGAGGGTCTCGGCGACCCCTTCGTAAACACGGGTATGGATGACGGGCCGCTCGGCGTAGTGGCGCACGAAGTCGTCCACCCGCGCCGACAGCGCGGCATCGTCGAGCATCACGCCGCGCAGCGCGAAGGCCTTGCGGGTACGCACCCGGCCGCCCTCGCCCATCAGCGAGCGCATCGTCGCCTCGTCGAGCGGTGCCAGCCCGTGCTCGGCCAGGACCCGATTGACCGCCTCGCCGACATCGCGGGCGCTGTCGATCAGGGTGCCGTCGAGGTCGAAGACGATGGTGCGGAAGGGAAAGGTGGCGAGGTCCAGCGGCATGCGCCGCCTCTCTTGCGGCAGGGGATGATCGATGGCAAGGGGGGCTTCGCATGCTAATCTTGGCGCTGCTCGTTTCGGCGGGCCAAACAACACAGGAACGATGCCCCTGACCCTCTCTGTCGTCTTGCTGGCGGCGGGCGCCGGCAAGCGGATGAACTCGGACCTGCCCAAGGTGCTGCACCGCGTCGCGGGCGTGCCGATGGTGGCGCACGTCGTCGCTGCGGTGCGTGCGCTGAAACCCTCGGCGGTGGTGGTCGTGATCGGCGCCGGGCACGAGGCGGTCGGCCGCGCCGTGGCGCCCTGCGCGACGGTCACGCAGGACCCGCCCAAGGGCACTGGCCACGCGCTGATGACGGCGCTGCCGGCGCTGCCCGTTGGCGGCGAGGTGCTGGTGGTGCTGGGCGACGCGCCGCTGCTGAGCGCCGACACGACGCGCCGGCTGGTCGAGGCGCGCCGCGAAGCCGGGGCGGCCGTCGCCGTGCTGGGCTTCCGCGCCGCCGATCCGGCGCCTTATGGCCGGCTGGTCTGCGACGCGGCCGGCGAGCCGATGAAGATCGTCGAGGCGCGCGACTGCACGCCGGAGCAGTTCAAGATCGACCTGGTGAACTCCGGCGTCATGGCCTTCGACGGCGCGCTGTTGCCGGCGTTGCTCGACCGGCTGCGTCCAACCAACGCGCAGGGCGAGTACTACATCACCGACCTGGTCGAGCACGCGCGCGCCGTTGGTCGGCGCTGCGTCGTGGTCGAAGGGCCCGAGGCCGAGTTCCTCGGCGTCAACTCGCGGGTCGAGCTGGCGGCTGTCGAGGCGGCGATGCAGGCCCGCCTGCGCCGACGCGCGATGGATGGCGGCGTCACCATGATCGATCCCTCGTCGGTGTGGCTGAGCGCCGACACGGTGCTGGGTCGCGACGTGCGCATCGAGCCGCACACCGTCTTCGGTCCCGGCGTGCGCGTCGGCAATCGCGTCGACATCAAGGCCTTCTGCCATATCGAGGGCGCAGAGATCGGCGACGACGCCGTCGTCGGTCCCTACGCGCGCGTGCGGCCGGGCAGCCGCATCGGCCGTGCGGCGCATATCGGCAATTTCGTCGAGGTCAAGAACGCCACCCTGGGCGAGGGCGTGAAGGCCAACCATCTCGCCTATGTCGGCGACGCCGATATCGGCGCGCGTAGCAACATCGGCGCCGGCGTGATCTGCGTGAATTACGACGGCTTCGGCAAGTGGCGCACGGTGGTCGGCGCCGACGCCTTTGTCGGCTCCAACGCCGCGCTGGTCGCGCCGGTGCGCGTCGGCGATCGGACCAACGTCACCGCCGGCAGCGTGATCACCTCGGATGTCGCCGACGACGCGGTGGCCTTCGGCCGCGCGCGGCAGGACGACAAGCCGGGCGCGGCGCCAGCCATGCGCGCCAAGCTCAAGGCACGCGCCGCCGATCCGGCGATGAAACACCGCAAGGCCTGAGGAAGGACCCTCCACGATGTGCGGTATCATCGGCATCATCGGCAAGGCGCCGGTCACGCCCCTGCTGGTCGACGCGCTCAAGCGCCTGGAATATCGCGGCTACGACTCGGCCGGTGTCGCCACCCTGATCAACGGCCATATCGACCGTCGCCGCGCCGAGGGCAAGCTGGTCAATCTCGAGGCGCGGCTGAAGAGCGAGCCACTAGCCGGCACGATCGGCATCGGCCACACCCGCTGGGCGACACACGGCAAGCCCAGCGAACGCAACGCGCATCCCATCGCTACCGATCGCGTGGCCATCGTGCACAACGGCATCATCGAGAACTTCCAGGAGCTCAAGGACGAGCTGGTGGCCGAGGGGCGCCGTTTCGAGAGCGACACCGATACCGAGGCGGTTGCGCAGCTCCTGACCTCGTACCTGGAGCGCCAGATGTCGCCCGAGGCGGCGATGGGCAAGGCGATGGGACGCCTGCGCGGCGCCTTCGCGCTGGTGGCGATGTTCAGCGGCCGCCACGACATTCTGATGGGCGCGCGGCGCGGCAGCTCGCTGGCGGTTGGCCATGGCGACGGCGAGATGTATGTCGGCACCGACGCGCTGGCGCTGGCGCCCTTCACCAGCCGCGTCACCTATCTCGAAGACGACGACTGGGTGGTGCTGAGTTCGTCCGGCTGCGCCGTTTATCAAGGCACGACCAAGGTCGAGCGCCCGGAGAAGAGGAGCGGGCTCTCGGGCGCGATGATCGGCAAGGGCAACCATCAGCACTTCATGCTGAAGGAGATGCACGAGCAGCCCGCGGTGATCGGCGACACCTTGCAGTCGTACCTCGATCCGGCGACGCGCGCGGTGCGCACGCCGTCCTTGCCGTTCGACTGGAACACGGTCAGCCGCATCACCATGACGGGCTGCGGCACGGCGTTTTACGCCTGCATGGTGGCCAAGTACTGGTTCGAGAAGCTGGCCCGCCTGCCGGTCGAGATCGAGGTCGCCTCGGAGTTCCGCTACCGCGAGCCGCCGCTGCCTGAGGGCGGCGTGTGCATCGCGGTGTCGCAGTCGGGTGAGACCATCGATACGCTCGAGGCGCTGCGCTATGCCAAGTCGCAGAAGCAAATCCTGCTGGCGGTGACGAACGTGCCGGAGAGCGCCATCGCGCGTTTCTCGCACGCCGTGCTGCCGACGCTCGCCGGACCGGAGATTTGTGTCGCCTCGACCAAGGCGTTCACCACCCAGCTGATCGTGTTGCTCAATGCAGCCATCGCCGCCGGCCGCGCGCGCGGAACCTTGAGCCGCGAGGACGAGGAGCGGCTGGCGCTGGCGATGATCGAGCTGCCGGCGCGCATCAACGAGACGCTCAACATGGAGGACGACTATCGCCGCATCGCCGAGAACACGCTCGCCCAGGCGCGCGACGTGCTCTATCTCGGTCGCGGCGCGTCCTTCCCGGTGGCGCTCGAAGGTGCGTTAAAGCTCAAGGAGCTTTCCTACATCCACGCCGAGGGCTACGCCGGCGGCGAGATGAAGCACGGCCCGATCGCGCTGATCGACGACGCCGTGCCCGTCGTGGTCGTGGCGCCCAGCGACTCGATCTTCGACAAGATCGCCTCGAATTTCGAGCAGGTGCGCGCCCGCGGCGGCAAGCTGGTGCTGCTGAGCGATGCCAGAGGCGTGGCGAAGCTGGGCGCCAAGGCCGAGACCTCGATCGCCGTGCCCGACATCGATCCCGTCGTGGCGCCGATCCTCTACACCGTCGCGGTACAGCTGCTGGCCTATTATACGGCGCTCGCGAAGGGCACCGATATCGACCAGCCGCGCAATCTCGCCAAGAGCGTCACGGTCGAATAGCGGCGGAGGTCGCCATGGATCTCGAGGCGAAAAAGCGCCATCTGCTGGAGCACGGCTTCTGCGTCGTGCCCGGTGTGCTGACGCCGGCCGAGACGGACGAGGTCCGTGCCCGGCTGTGGCGCGCGGCCGAGGAGAGCGAGCGGCTGGGCGTGCCGACGCGCCAGATTGGCCTGGATCCCAACGAGCACAATGTGCGCGTCTTCTATCTGCTCGAGCGCGACGCGATCTTCCGCGAGCTGATCCAGCATCCCATCGCGATCGAGTTCGTAAGCGCGCTGCTGACGGACGATTTCCTGGTCTCCAACTTCACCGCCAACATCGCGCTGCCCGGCAGCAAGTCGATGGAGTTGCACTCCGATCAGGGCATCGTCGTGCCGGAGCCATGGCTGCAGCCCTGGAGCGTCAACGTCATCTGGTGCCTCAACGACGTCGACGAGGAGAACGGCGCCACGCGCTACATCCCGGGCAGCCATAGGTTCCAGACCGCCGCCGAGGTGCCCGAGGATGCGCCGCGGAAGACCGTGCCGTTCGAGGCGCCGGCCGGCTCGATCGTCGTCATGGACGGCCGCGTCTGGCACACGTCGGGGGCCAACGTTTCCAGGTCACGCGAGCGCGCCCTGCTGTTCGGTTACTACTCGCGCTCCTTCGTGCGCCAGCAACAGAACTGGAACGCCAGCCTGTCGCCTGAAACGCTGGAAGCGCTTTCACCGCAACTGCGCGCAAGGCTCGGCCTCGAACCGCGTGCCAACGTGAAGCTCGGCGCGCGGCTGCGCGTTCGTCCGGATCACGGCCGGCGACCGGCGACATGATAGCCGGTTGACCGCCGCTTTCAGCGCAGCGGCGTCCCGGGCTGCAGGCCGCCCGACGGTGGCGGAGGCGGCGGTGTCTTCGCCGGTCCAGGACCGGGGGGCTTGGCGACCGGCGGCTTGGCGACCGGCGGCTTGCCGGCCGGCGGCGCCGTCTTGGGTGTCGCCACCGGGGGCGTCGTCGGCGGCGATGAAGGGGCGAGCGGCGTCGCGCTGGCGATCTGCCACTCCGACGGGTTGATCTTGCCGTCGCCGTCCAGGTCCAGGCGCCGGAAAGTGGCCATCGCCCAGGCGCGAATCTCGACGGCGTCGATGACACCGTTCTTGTTGGCGTCGATCTCGTTGAAGCGCTGGGTCACCTGCTCGCGGCGCTGCTGGTAGGGCGGCTGGCCGGGAACATTGGTCGCCGGGCCGGCGAGCACCAGGAAGGTCTGAAGGGTGATCTTGCCGTCCTTGTCGGGATCGAGCCGCTCCATCAGCCGGGCGGTCTCGAAGCCGACGAACTCCTCGACATCGATCACGCCGTCGCCGTTGCAGTCCGGATTGACTCGGCAATGCTCGGTGCGGGCCTTCTGCCGCTCTTCCTCGGCGATGCGCTCGACCAACAGCGCCTCCTCGCGCGTGACCCGGCCATCGCCGTCGAGGTCGGCTTCGCGGAAGCTCAGCGCCGCCGACGTCTGGAACTCCGCCCGGCTCACCCGGCCGTCATCGTTGGTGTCGATGGCGCTGAACTGTTGGTCGTAGAACGCGCGTCGGCGGCCCAACGTCGCCGGGTCAGGCGGCGGCGGGGCGAAGGGCGGCTCGGCCAGCTTGACGAACTCCGCCCGGGTCAACAGGCCGTCCTTGTCGGCATCGAGCTGGTCGAAAGCCGTCATCCGATGCGCGATGAACCGCTCGCGGCTGACGACGCCGGTGTTGCCGGTGTCGATCTCTTTGAACCAGGACGGCAGTTGCGTCGGCCCTTGTTGCGCCGCCGGTTGTTGACCGGACGCCGGCGATTGCAGCAGCGGCGCCGCAAGCGCGATCGTCGCGAGAAGTCGTGTCGTCCGGCCGCTCAGAGGGGCCTCCCTGTTGGCTAGCGGCCCAACGGCACGCCCGGCTGCAATCCGCCAGGGCCGGGCGCCGGGGCCGGCGCGGGGCGCGGACCCGGCGCGGGCGCCGGGCGTGGCTGGGCGCCGGGTGCGACTGCGGGTGCCGGAGCCGGCTTGGGCGCCGCCTGCGCCGGCGGTTGCTGCGGCTGGGGCGTGTTGGCCGTCTGCCATTCCTGCGGCGTGATCTTGCCGTTGCCGTCGAGATCGATCTTCTTGAACAGCGCCGTCGCCATGGCGCGGATGTCGGCCTGGTCGAGCTGGCCGTCCTTGTTGGCGTCGAGCTCCTGGAAGCGCTTGGTGAGCGCGTCGCGGCGCTGCTGGTAGGGCGGCTGGCCCGGCGGGTTCTGGTTGGGCTGGCCGGCGAGCACCAGCCACTCCTGCAGGCTGATCTTGCCGTCCTTGTTGGTGTCGAGCTCGAGCATGCGGCCGGTCTCGAAAGCGACGAACTCCTCGAGATCGATCGCGCCGTCGTTGTTACGGTCCGGGTTATTGCGGTTGCGCTTTTCGATCTCGGCGTCGATCTGCGCCTGGCGGTCGCGCGCCTGGCGGATCACCAGCAGCACTTCCTCGCGCGTCGCGCGGCCGTCCATGTCGATGTCGAACTCGCGGAAACCCAGCGCGATATAGGCCTGCACCTCGCCGCGCGTCACCTTGCTGTCGGCGTCGGTGTCGATCGTCTCGAACTGCTTCTCGTAGAACGCCCTGCGATCGGCCAGCGGCGGCAGGTTGGGGCCGTCGGGCGTGAAGGGGGGCTCCGCCAGCTTGAGAAACTCCTCCTTGCTGAGCGTGCCGTCCTTGTTGGTGTCGAGCTGGTCGAAGAGCTTCATGCGATAGGCGATGAACTGCTCGCGCGTGACGACGCCGGTCTTGGCGGTGTCGATCTCGACGAACCAGTCGGGCAGCTGAGGCGGTTGCGGAGCGGCCACAGGAGCTGGAGCCGGAGCCGGCGCCGGAGCCGGAGCAGCGGCGGGTGGTGTGGCCGCGGGCGGCGCGGGGGCGATGCGCGGCGGGCCGGGCGGGGTCTGCTGGGCAAACGCCGACAGCTGCGGCACCAGGGTCAGCGCCGCGGTCAGGCTGATCACCGCGAATTTCGTCATCCCGTCACTCCGCACTGCGTTGGGCGCAGCGGCCCCGTACCGCATGCGACCCCGCGCGGCGGCGAGATATCGGTCCCCCTACCGGCGCCTGTCAACCCTGAGGGGGGATTGAGTCGCCATTGAGGCGTGTCCGCTCAGCGGAATCGCCTTGCGAGGACCGCGCTGCGTCGGGGTGCCGCTATTGAAAGGCAAAGTCGAATCGTACAAGGTGCGCCGCCACGACGGACGGTTTACGTCCGCATCGGCAGGGAGCGGCAAGGTCTCCACCATCCGCGACGCGATGGAACGGTCGCGCGCTCGGCGAACCGGGACGGCGACGTCGCCGGCTCAGGAGCTGTGACGGTGGGTGATGGAGGAGAGCCGCGCAGGGAGACGACCGGACGCCCATGACGGCCATTGCAGAGACTAGCCGCGCCCCGCGACCATCGTCCGGCGAACCTTTGTTGAGCGTTCAAGGCGTCTCCGTCCGCTTCGGCGGTATCGTGGCGCTGGACGGCGTGACCTTCGACGTTTTCCCCGGCCAGATCGCCGGCCTGATCGGCCCCAACGGCGCGGGCAAGACCACGCTGTTCAACTGCCTCAGCCGGCTCTACCAGCCGAGCAGCGGCGACATCCTGTTCGAGGGTCGCTCGATCCTCAACTCCAAGCGCCACGATATCCCGGTGATCGGGCTGGGCCGCACGTTCCAGAACGTGGCGCTGTTCGACAAGATGAGCGTGATCGACAACGTCAAGGTCGGTTGCCACAGCCAGACCGGCGCCAGCTTCTTCGCCAACGCGCTGCGCCTGCCCTCGGTGCGCGCCGAGGAGCGCCGCATCACCGAACGGGCGCGCGAGCTGATCGAGTTCATGGACCTCGCGCCCTTCACCCAGTTGCCGGCCGGTCCCTTGCCGTTCCCGATCCGCAAGCGCGTCGAGCTGGCGCGAGCACTGGCCGCCAGCCCCAAGCTGCTGCTGCTCGACGAGCCGGCCGCCGGCCTGAACCACGACGAGATCGAGATTCTGAAGGAGCAGATCCGCCGCGTGCGCGATCTGCAGCACGTCACCGTGTTGCTGGTCGAGCACCACATGAGCCTGGTGATGTCGGTGTCGGACAAGGTCGTCGCCATCGATTTCGGCAAGAAGATCGCCGACGGCACGCCGGCGGAAGTGCAGCGCGATCCCGAGGTGATCCGCGCCTACCTGGGGACCTCCTGAGATGACGACGGTTCTCGAGGTCAAGGACCTCAAGGCCTATTACGGCCAGACCCAGGCGCTGCACGGCGTCAGCTTCGAGCTTCTCGAAGGCGGCATCACCACCCTGCTGGGCGCCAACGGCGCCGGCAAGACGACGACTCTCAGGGCCATCTGCAACATGGTGCGCACCGAGGGCGACGTGGTCTTCCAGGGCCGCTCTATCCGCGGCCAGGCCACCGAGTCGATCGTGCGCCTGGGCTTCGCGCACGTGCCCGAGGGTCGCGGCACGTTCACCACGCTGACCGTCGACGAGAATTTGCGCATCGCCGCCTACACACGCTCCGACAAGGCGGCGGTGAAGCGCGACCTCGACATGGTGTTCGAGTATTTCCCGCGCCTGCGCGAGCGCATCCAGCAGCAGGCCGGCACGCTGTCGGGCGGCGAGCAGCAGATGCTGGCGATCAGCCGCGCGCTGATGCTGGGGCCGCGCGTCATGCTGCTCGACGAGCCGTCCTTCGGCCTGGCGCCGCTGATCGTGCAGGAGATCTTCCGCATCATGCGGCGCATCAACACCGAGGCGAAGTGCAGCATGCTGCTGGTCGAGCAGAACGCCGCGCTGGCGCTCGACCTCGCCGACCACGCCTACGTGCTGGAGACCGGCCGGGTCGTGATGTCGGGGCCGTCCGACGTCGTGAAGAACGACGAGAACATCCGCAAGTCGTACCTGGGCTACTGAGGGCCGCGCCATGGAACAGCTCATGCAGCAGGTCGTCTCGGGCCTCGCCAACGGCGCGATCTACGCCTGCGTCGCGCTGGCGCTGGTGATGATCTTCGTCTCGACCGACCACATCAACTTCGCCCAGGGCGAGATGGCGATGTTCTCGACCTATATCGCCTGGCAGCTCATGCAGTGGGGCGCCGGCTTCTGGCCGGCGTTCTTCATCGCCATCGCCGTCTCCTTCGTCGGCGGCCTGACCATCGAGCGCGTGATCTTGCGGCCGCTGCACACGGCGCCGGTGCTGTCCATCGTCGTGGTCTTCATCGGCCTGCTGGCGATCTGCAACTCGATCGCCGGCTCGGTGTGGAGCTACCTGATCAAGGAGTTCCCGTCGCCCTTCCCGAAGGACACGTTTGGGCTGGCGGGCCTGATCGGCCCGCATCAGTTCGGCGTCGTGCTGGTGACGATCGTCGTGCTGTCGCTGCTCTTCGTCTTCTTCCGCTTCACACCGCTCGGGCTCGCCATGCGCGCCGCGGCGCAGAACCCGGTCTCCGCCCGTCTGGCTGGCGTGCGCGTCGACTGGATGCTGGCGCTGGGCTGGGGCCTCGCCGCCGCGGTCGGCGCGGTCGCCGGCACCATGGTGGCGCATATCGTCTACCTCGATCCCAACATGATGGGCGGCATCCTGCTCTACGCCTTCGCCGGCGCGCTGCTCGGCGGCATCTCCAATCCCGGCGGCGCGGTGCTCGGCGGCTTCATGGTCGGCGTGCTGGAGAACCTCGTCGCCTTCATCGGCAACGCCATCGAGAAGTCCTTCGGCGTCTATATCATCGGCAACGGCGAGAAGCTGACGGTGGCGCTGATCATCGTCATCACCGTGCTGACGGTTAAGCCGAGCGGCCTGTTCGGCCGCGTCGTCGTGAAGAGGGTCTAGCCATGGCCACGACCGAGACCGCCGCCGCCGCGGACGCTGTCGCGCGGCAAGCCGCGACCGCCGAGCCGCCGGCCCGCGCCGCCGCCGTCAAGCCCTGGGTCTGGGCCGTGGTCGCCGTGGCCTTCGTCCTGCCGCTGCTGAAGTTCGTGATCCCGGGCGTGATCTCCGATTACCGGCTGTTCGTCATCAGCACGATGATGATCGCGGCCATCGCGGTGCTCGGCCTGAACCTGCTGACAGGCTTCAACGGCCAGATCTCGCTCGGTCACGGCGCGTTCTACGCCGTCGGCGCCTATACCGCCGCCGTGATGCTCGACAAGATTTCGTGGATGCCGGACTACTACTTCCTGACCATCCCGGCGGCCGCGGTGATGTGCTTCGTGGTCGGCTATCTGTTCGGCCTGCCGGCGCTGCGGCTCGAGGGCCACTATCTCGCGCTGGCGACCTTCGCGCTGGCGCTCGCCGTGCCGCAGCTGCTGAAGTACAAGTGGCTCGAGGGCCTGACCGGCGGCGTGCAGGGCGTCGTTCTGCTCAAGCCATCGCCGCCTTTCGGTCTGCCGCTGAGCGAGGACCAGTGGCTCTACTACTACATCCTCGTCATCATGGTGGCGCTGTACTTCATCGCCTTCAACATCCTGCGCGGTCGCAACGGCCGCGCCATGATGGCGATCCGCGACCACCAGATGGCCGCCGACACCATGGGCATCGACACGGCCCAGTACAAGACGGTGACCTTCGGCATCAGCGCCGCCTATACCGGCATCGCCGGCGCGCTCTCGGCCTCGGCCATCGCCTACGTGGCGCCCGACAGCTTCGGCTTCTTCCTGTCGATCTCGCTCCTGATCGGCCTGGTGGTCGGCGGCGTGGCGTCGTTGGCGGGTTCGATCATCGGCGGCGTCTTCACGGTGCTGGTGCAGAACTCGGCGCAGGCCCTGTCGAAGTTCGTCAAGAACGACCTCGGCCTGCCGTTCGACCTTTCGGCCTACGCCGTCTACGGCATTCTGCTGCTGATCCTGATGTACGTCATGCCGCTGGGCATCGCCGGCGGCATCGTCATGGCCTGGCGCCGCCTGCGCGGCTGACCAGGCACGCTTCGTTAAGTGTTCGCGACAACGCTCTATAGAGGAGGGCTTCTCAATGGCGACGAGTAGGCGTGGTTTCGTCGGCGGCATGTCGGCCGCCGTGGTATTCAGCGGTGGCGCCGCGTTTGCGCAGAAGAAGTATGACGACGGTGCGACTGACACCGAGATCAAGATCGGCCATACCAATCCCTATTCGGGCCCGGCCTCGGCCTATGGCGTGATCGGCAAGGGCATCGAAGCCTACTGGAAGATGGTCAACGACAAGGGCGGCATCAACGGCCGCAAGGTCAAGTTCGTCAGCCTCGACGACGGCTACAGCCCGCCCAAGACCGTCGAGATGGTGCGCCAGCTGGTCGAGCAGGAGAAGGTGCTGTGCGTGTTCAACACGCTGGGCACGCCGACCAACACCGCGATCCATCGCTACATGAACCAGCGGAAGGTGCCGCACCTCTTTGTCGCTACCGGCGCGTCGAAGTGGGGCAAGCCGAAGGAGTTCCCGTGGACGATGGGCTTCCAGCCCGACTACCACACCGAGGCGGCGATCTACGCCAAGCACATCCTGGCCAACGTCAAGGATCCAAAGATCGCCGTGCTGATGCAGAACGACGACTACGGCAAGGATTACTGGGAAGGCTTCAAGGACGGCCTCGGCAAGGATATCAACAAGGTCGTCCGGCACGTGACCTACGAGGTGACGGATCCCACCGTCGACTCGCAGGTCATCCAGCTCAAGGATTCCGGCGCCAACGTCTTCTTCAACATCGCCATTCCGAAGTTTGCTGCCCAGGCGATCCGCAAGGCGGCCGATCTCAACTGGAAGCCGGTCCACTATCTCAACAACGTTTCCTCGTCGGTCGCCTCGACCCTGAAGCCGGCGGGTTACGACAACAGCCAGGGCATCATCACCGGCCTGTGGCTGATGGACCCCACCGACAAGCAGTGGAACGACCATCCTGAAATGAAGACCTGGCGCGAGTGGATGGCCAAGTATATGCCCGGCGCCAACACCGAGGACGGCAACTACATCTACGCTTACGCCGTCTCGACCCTGATGCTCGAGACGCTGAAGAAGGCGGGCGACACGCTCACCCGCGAGAACCTGATGAAGCAGGCCGCCAGCCACCAGAAGCTGCGCGTGCCGCTGGTCCTGCCAGGCATCACCGTCAGCACCAGCCCGACCGACTTCTACCCGGTCCAGGCGATCCGGCTGGCCCGCTTCAAGGGCGAGACCTGGGAGCTGTTCGGCGACGTGCTGTCGGCGGAGAGCACCTGAGCCCGGGCCGGGACGCTTAAATTCCACGAATCGACGCCGCCGGGCTCCGCCCGGCGGCGTTTTTCACGAGTCCGGGATTCGACTCTGGCGGCCAATTGCCGCATTCTTCCCCATGACCGAGCGTCAAGTATCGGCATTAAGGGAGGATTTATCGTGAGGACTACCAGACGTCTGCTCATGGGCGGCGCGGCCGCGATGCCCGCGTTGTACGTGTTGGCCCCTGCTTTCGCGCAGAAGCCCGGGGCGAAATACGACGACGGCGCGACCGACACCGAGATCAAGATCGGCAATACCAACCCCTATTCGGGCCCGGCCTCGGCCTACGGCGTGATCGGCAAGGCGATCGAGTCGTACTGGAAGATGGTCAACGACCAGGGCGGCATCAACGGCCGCAAGGTCAAGTTCGTCAGCCTCGACGACGGCTACAGCCCGCCCAAGACCGTCGAGATGGTCCGCCAGCTGGTCGAGCAGGAGAAGGTGCTGGCGCTGTTCAACACGCTGGGCACGCCGACCAACACGGCGATCCACCGCTACATGAACCAGAGGAAGGTGCCGCACCTGTTCCTGGCGACCGGCGCCTCGAAGTGGGGCAAGCCGAAGGAGTTTCCGTGGACCATGGGCTTCCAGCCCGACTACCACACCGAGGCCGTGATCTACGCCAAGCACATCCTGGCCAACGTCAAGGATCCGAAGATCGCCGTGCTGATGCAGAACGACGACTACGGCAAGGATTATTGGGAAGGCTTCAAGGACGGCCTCGGCAAGGACATCAACAAGGTCGTCCGGCACGTGACCTACGAGGTGACGGATCCCACCGTCGACTCGCAGACCATCCAGATGAAGGACTCCGGCGCCAACGTCTTCTTCAACATCTCGATCCCGAAATTCGCCGCGCAGTCGATGCGCAAGGCGGCGGAGATCGGCTGGAAGCCGGTGCAGTACCTCAACAACGTCTCGGCCCAGGTGTCGACGACGATGAAGCCGGCCGGCTTCGAGAACGTGCAGAACGTGATCACCGCGGCCTGGCTGATGGATCCCACCGACAAGCAGTGGGACGACCACGCCGAGATGAAGACCTGGCGCGAGTGGATGGCGAAGTACAATCCCGCCGGCAACGTGCAGGACGTCAACTACTGCTACGCCTACGCCGTCTCGTTCCTGATGCACGAGACCCTGAAGAAGTGCGGCGACGTGCTGACGCGCGAGAACCTGATGAAGCAGGCCGCCAACCACCAGAAGCTGCGCGTGCCGTTGGCGCTGCCCGGTATCACGGTCAGCACCAGCCCGACCGACTTCTACCCGGTGCAGGCGGTGCGCCTGCAGCGCTTCAAGGGCGAGACCTGGGAACTGTTCGGCGAGATCCTCGCGGCCGAGAGCACCTGAGCTTCAACCGGCTATCGCCGGGCGAGAGGGGCCGCCGGACCTGGTCCGGCGGCCTCTTCCTTTTGTTCGGCTGCGAGCCTGCTCGCTGGAGGCGCCGACGCCGCTGCCCGGAAGCATGATCAACCCCTGGCAACTCTCCGCCGACGTTCTCGCCGACGGGAGCGCCTGAATCTTCGCTCTCCCCGCGGGCGGGCAGAGGGAGCCGATCAGCGCGCCGGCGCCTGCGTGCGTGCCTTGCGCTGGCTGAACTCGGCGAAGCTCAGCTTGCCGTCCTTGTCCGTGTCGCGCCGCATGAGCGACTGGTCGGCGCGGGCGATGAAGTCGGCGCGGCTGATGGTGCGCTGCTGGGTGTTGCCGGCGCGCTGGCCGCGGCGGCCGGCACGCATCTCCTCCGGCGTCAGCTGGCCGTCCTTGTTGGTGTCGAGGCGGTCGAACAGGGCGGCGCGCGCAGTCTGCATCTCGCCGCGGTCGATGAAGCCGTCCTTTTTGGTGTCGATGCGCTCGAACGCCGCCTGGGCGCGGCCCTGGCCACCGCCGGTGTTGGTCGGCCCGGACGCGGGCTGGGCGAGGGCGGGCAGGGCGACGAGGCCGGCGACCAGGGCGGTGGCGGCGATGCGGATCATGGACATCTCGATAAGGCTCCGAATGTGTGGATGGTGGCGATCACCACCCCTCCTTCGACCTCTACGGACCGTGAGAGCAATTCATCCCCGCGATCTTCAAACCGGGTCGGCGAAACCGATATAGTCGGACCCGTGAGGTGGGATAGGGACGGTTTCGCGGCGGTAACATGGCGAAACGCTCCGGAGGACGTCGCATGAGCGCTTACGACTACGACCTTTTCGTCATCGGCGCCGGCTCCGGCGGGGTGCGCGCCAGCCGCGTCGCCGCCGCGCATGGCGCGCGCGTGGGCATCTGCGAGGACGACCTGGTGGGCGGCACCTGTGTCATCCGGGGATGTGTCCCGAAGAAGCTGCTGGTCTACGGCAGCCATGTACACGAGGAGGTCAAGGACGCTGCCGCGTATGGCTGGACGATCCCCGAGCCGACCTTCAACTGGGCCACCCTGCGCGACAACGTGCAGAAGGAGGTCATGCGGCTCAACGGCATCTACAAGACCCTGCTGAAGAACGCCGGCGTCGAGCTGGTGGTCGGCCGAGGCCGGCTGATGGACGCGCACACCGTCGCCGTCGGCGAGAAGATGATCACGACGGACAAGATCCTGCTGGCGACCGGCGCGCGGCCTTGGCGGCCCTCGATCCCCGGCGCCGAGCTGGCGATCGTCTCCGACGACGCCTTCCATCTGCCCAACCTCTCCAAGCGCATCCTGATCGTCGGCGGCGGCTATATCGCGGTGGAGTTCGCCGGCATCTTCAATGGACTGGGTTCCGAAGTGAGTCTGGCGCTGCGCCGCGACCTGGTATTGCGCGGCTTTGACGAGGAATGCCGCAAGGCGGTGCAGACCGGCATGACCGACAATGGCGTGCGCTTCCGCCCCGAAACCGAACTGGCGAAGATCGAGCGGTGCGGCGATGAGCTGATCGCGACCACGACCAAAGGCGAGGCGATCGAGACCGACTGCGTGATGTACGCCACCGGCCGCGTGCCCAACACGGCGGGGCTCGGCCTCGAGAAGGTCGGCGTCACCTTGAACAAGGCCGGCGCCGTCGCGGTCGACGAGTGGTCGGCCTCGACCGTGGCCAACATCTACGCCGTCGGCGACCTCACCGACCGCATCAACCTGACGCCGGTCGCGCTGATGGAAGGCCACTGCTTCGCCGACACGGTGTTCGGCAACAAGCCGCGCAAGGCCGACCATCAGGACGTGCCGTCGGCCGTGTTCAGCCAGCCGCAGATGGCCACCGTGGGCCTGACCGAGGAGCAGGCGCGGCGCGTTTATCCCAGGCTCGACGTCTACGCCTCGACCTTCACGCCGATGAAGCACACCCTGACCGGCCGCAAGCAGAAGACCTTCATGAAGCTGCTGGTCGACGCCGAGAGCGACCGGGTGGTCGGCGCCCATATGGTGGGCGACGACGCGGCCGAGCTGATCCAGGGCGTGGGCATCGCCGTGAAGGCGCACGCCACCAAGGCGATGTTCGACGCGACCGTGGGTATCCACCCCACGGCCGGCGAGGAATTCGTCACCATGCGCACAAAGCGGCCTGATCCGAAGCCGGTGGCCAAGGCGGCGGAGTAGGCTAAGTATCTGAAATATCAATATCTTCCTCCGAAGGGAAGGCGCCCGAAGGGCGGATGGGGGATGTCGAAGACGCACGCAGGAGTCCGTCTTCGACATCCCCTATCCGCCGCGCTACGCGCGCCACGTTCCCCGTCCGGGGGAAGGTAAAAGCGGGCCCCCAACGCTGGCGGCGTCTGTGGAAAAATCGTAGAACCTTGCGCCCGCCGAACCCCGGCGGGGCGATGGAGGATGTCATGAACGCGATCCAGGCTGCGGCGCAGCGCAAACCGACCGACCTCAGGGCGGCGGGCGCGGCGGCGTTTCCCTGGTCCCCCGAATCGTGGCGTTCGTTTCCCGCCCAGCAGATGCCGACCTACGACGACAAGGCGACGCTCGAAGGCGCCGAGGCGCGGCTGCGCCGCTACCCGCCGCTGGTCTTCGCCGGCGAGGCGCGCAAGCTGACCGCGGCGCTGGCCGATGTCGCGGCCGGCAAGGCCTTCCTGCTGCAAGGTGGCGATTGCGCCGAGAGCTTCCAGGATTTCACCGCCAACACCATCCGCGACATGTTTCGCGTGCTGCTACAGATGGCGGTCGTGCTGACCTACGGCGCCGGCGTGCCCGTGGTGAAGGTCGGCCGCATGGCCGGCCAGTTCGCCAAGCCGCGCTCCTCGGACATCGAAGAGATCGACGGTGTGAAGCTGCCGAGCTATCGCGGCGACAACGTCAACGGCTTCGAGTTCACGCCGGGCGCGCGCAAGCCCGATCCCGAGCGTATGGTGCAGGCCTATAACCAGTCGGCCGCGACCCTCAACCTGCTGCGCGCCTTCGCCCAGGGCGGTTACGCCGACCTGCACGAGGTCCATCGCTGGAATCTCGACTTCGTGTCCAATTCGCCGGCCTCGGCGCAATACGAGGATCTCGCCAAGCGTCTCGACGAGACATTGACCTTCATGGCCGCTTGCGGACTCACCTCGGCGACCACGCCGCAGATCGCCGAGACCGACTTCTTCACCAGCCACGAAGCGCTGCTGCTGCAGTACGAGCAGGCGCTGACCCGCGTCGATTCGACCTCGGGCGACTGGTACGACTGCTCGGCCCACATGCTGTGGATCGGCGATCGCACGCGCCAGCCCGACGGCGCGCATGTCGAGTTCCTGCGCGGCGTGAAGAATCCGCTGGGCTTCAAGGCCGGTCCGACGACCAAGCCCGACGACTTCCTGCGCCTGTTGGACTCGCTGAACCCGCGCAACACCGCCGGCCGCATCACCGTCATCGCCCGCATGGGCGCCGGCAAGGTGGGCGACCATCTCCCGGCGCTGATCCGCGCCGCCAAGCGCGAGGGCCGCACGGTCGTCTGGTCGTGCGATCCCATGCACGGCAACACGGTGAAGGCGGCCAACGGGCTCAAGACCCGGCACGTCAGCGCCGTGCTGCAGGAGGTGCGGGAGTTCTTCGCCATCCACCGCGCCGAGGGCACGCACCCCGGCGGCGTGCATTTCGAGATGACCGGCCAGGAAGTCACGGAGTGCGTTGGTGGCGCCGTCGACATCACTGTCGAGGGCCTGACCGCGCGCTACGAGACGCAGTGCGATCCCAGGCTCAACGCCAGCCAGGCGCTCGAGCTCGCCTTCCTGCTCGCCGAGCAGCTCAAATCCGAGCGGCTGTCGCGCGAGCGGTCCGTCGTATCCGGCAAGTAGAACGTTCGTCCGGTTCCGCCGTCGCAAGGTGGCGGAAGAGGCGAAGGGGGAAGCCATGCATCCGGTCGACAGCGATATCGCCCGGTTCACCGACCATTACTTCAACCGCACCAAGGCGGTGGTCGGCAAGTTCGGCGACAGCCGGGTGACCTACGCGATCTTCATGCGCCGCCCGGTGATCTGCGCGCCCAGGCTGGCGCTCGACTGGCTGCGCGAGCTGATGGCGACGCGCGGCACGCAGATCGAGATCGATCTGCGCTATCCCGAGGGCAAGTGGGTCGGCGCCGGCGAGCCGATGATGTACATCACCGGCTCTTTCTTCCATCTCGTCGACCTCGAGACGATCTTCCTGCAGAAGCTCGGGCCCGCCTGCGTCGCCGCCTACAACGCCTACACCATGTGCGCGGAGATGCCGAAGACGGCCTTCCTCGCCATGGACGCGCGCCACTGCGCCGGCACCGAGATGGCCGAGATGATGGCCTACGCCGCCTCGGTCGGCTCCAAGCGTGCGCAGCGCAAGGACGGCGCCGTCGGCTTCATCGGCAACGCCACGCACGCCACGGCGCATTTCTTTGGCCGCGAGCAGGGTCTCGGCACCATGCCGCACGCCCTGATCGGCTACGCCGGCTCGACCCTGCGCGCGGCGCAGATGTTCGCCGAGACCTTCCCCGGTGAGCCGATGACCGTGCTGGTCGACTACTTCGCGCGCGAGGTCACTGACTCGCTGGCGGTGTGCCGCGGCTTCCCCGAGCTTGCCGCCGCCGGAAACCTGTCGTTGCGCCTCGATACGACGGGCGGGCGCTATGTCGAGGGCCTCGATCCGGCCCGCTCTTACGCCGTGATGGAGAAGCACGCCCGCGAGTCGACGCGCGGCTATCGCTCCGAGGAGGAGCTGCGCCACCTGATCGGCACCGGCGTGTCGGCGGCGGCGATCTTCCATCTGCGCGAGAATCTGGACGCCGCCGGCTTCCCCAAGGTGAAGATCGTGGCCTCCTCGGGCTTCGGCCCGGCCAAGTGCCGCGTCATGGCCGAGGCCAAGGCGCCGATCGACGTCGTCGGCTCGGGCTCCTTCCTGCCCGCCAACTGGACCGAGACCTACGCCACCGCCGATATCGTCGAGTACGACGGCACGCCGCGCGTGAAAGTCGGCCGCGAGTTCCTCCATCGCCGCCGCGGCGGCAATGGAGAGCCGAAGTAGGCCAGATATGACGGACCGGGCCAACCTCTCTTCTCCCTGCGAAGGCGGGAGAAGGAATGCCTTGGCGATCCATATGCGAGTGTGTCTGTTCGCGCGACCTCGCTGACAGGGCGATTCGGTCCGGCCGGATATTGATCTAGAGTATCGACATGACCGAACAGCTTTCCATCGCCATTGCCCAGCTCAACCCGATCGTCGGCGACGTCGCCGGCAATGTTGCCAAGGTGCGCGCCGCGCGCGCCGAGGCGGCGAAGCAGGGCGCCGACCTCGTGATCTTCGCCGAGCTGGTGCTGTCGGGGTATCCGCCCGAAGATCTCGTGCTCAAACCGGCTTTCCAGCGCCGCCTGCACCAGGCCGTCGAGGAGCTGCGCGCCGACACCGCCGATGGTGGCCCGGCGCTGCTGGTGACCACGCCCTGGCGTGAAGGCGACAAGCTGTTCAACGCCATCATCGCGCTCGACCGTGGCGAGATCATCGGCAAGCGCTTCAAGGTCGACCTGCCGAATTACGGCGTGTTCGACGAGAAACGTGTCTTCGCGCCCGGCCCGATGCCCGGGCCGATCGTCTTCCGGGGCGTGCGCATCGGCGTGCCGATCTGCGAGGACGTCTGGACGCCCGACGTCGTCGAATGCATCGCCGAGACCGGCGGCGAGATCATCCTCGTGCCCAACGGCTCGCCATTCGACGTCGACAAGCCAGAGACACGTCTGCAGCTGGGTGTGGCGCGCGCTGTCGAGAGCGGCCTGCCGTTCTGCTACGTCAACCAGGTCGGCGGCCAGGACGAGCTGATCTTCGATGGCGGCTCTTTCGTCATCGGCGCCGACCGCAAGATGCGGGTCACCTTGCCGAGCTTCCGCGAGGCCGTGGTCACCACGAAGTGGACACGCGGCGCCGATGGCGGCTGGGATTGCGCCCCCGGCCCCATCGCGCCGACTCAGACTCGCCTGGAGTCGATCTACGACGCCATGTTGCTGGGCCTGCGCGACTACGTGAACAAGAACAAGTTCCCGGGCGTGGTGATCGGCCTGTCGGGCGGCATCGACTCGGCGATCACTGCCGCCGTCGCCACCGACGCGCTGGGCGCTGATCGCGTGCGCACGGTGATGATGCCGTCGCCCTATACCAGCAGAGACAGCCTGGAGGACGCCCAGCAGTGCGCCACCATGCTGGGCATCCGCTACGACATCGTCTCGATCGAGCCGGCGATGAAGGCCTTCGGCGAGATGCTGGCGCCGATCTTCGCCGGCCGAAACGCCGATGTCGCCGAGGAGAACATCCAGGCACGCGCGCGTGGGCTCACCTTGATGGCGATCTCCAACAAGTTCGGCGGCATGGTGGTGACCACCGGCAACAAGTCGGAGATGGCGGTCGGCTATTCGACGCTCTACGGCGACATGTGCGGCGGCTACAACGCGCTCAAGGACGTCTACAAGACGACCGTCTTCCAGCTCTGCCACTGGCGCAACCAGCACCGCCCGCAGGGCGCGCTGGGGCCCGAGGGGCGCGTGATCCCCGAGCGCATCATCACCAAGCCGCCCTCGGCCGAGCTCAAGCCCGACCAGAAGGATCAGGACACGCTGCCGCCCTACGATCAGCTCGACCGCATCCTCGAGGGCCTGATCGAGCGCGACCTCGCCACCGAGGATCTGGTCGCCGAGGGCCACGACGCGGTCACCGTCACCCGCGTCTGGCGCATGTTGGAGAACGCCGAATACAAGCGCCGCCAGGCGCCGCCCGGCGTGAAGATCACCAGCCGCTCGATCTCGAAGGACCGCCGCTATCCGATCACCAACGCGTTTCGCGGTTAGGTTTGGTTACCTTCCCCCGAAGGGGGAAGGTAAGACCAAGTCAGACAATCCACATGCGATAGCCCTGCCCTTCGGGGAAGCGAATGGCGGCCGACAACATCGTGAAGGGCGGTGAACCGCCGCTTTCGCTATGCTGCGCGCATGACTGGAACAAGCAGACGACACTGGGTCCTGGGCGCCGGCGCGCTCGCCATCGCCGGTCTGGCGGCGACGCGCACGGCATCGGCGAAGGCGCCGGGTCCCTTCGAGGTGACGCGCTCCGACGAGGAGTGGCGCCAGCGCTTGACGCCGGAGCAGTACCGCGTGCTGCGCAAGGGCGGCACGGAGCGCGCCTACACCTCGCCGCTGGACCGTGAGAACCGTGCCGGCGTCCTCCATTGCGCGGGCTGCGAGAAGCCGCTGTTCTCCTCGGCGCACAAATATGACAGCCGCACCGGCTGGCCGAGCTTCTGGCAGCCGATCGACGGCGCCGCGATCGGCACCAGCCCCGAATGGACCATATTCGGACGCCAGACCGAGGTGCATTGCGCGCGCTGCGGCGGCCACCAGGGCCATGTCTTCGAGGATGGCCCGAAGCCGACCGGTCTGCGCTATTGTATCAACGGGGTGGCGCTGCTGTTCCGCCCGTCCGCCGCCTGAGGATCGCGCCGATGCGTCGTTGGTTGCTCGCCCTTGCCGTGGCTCTATGGAGCCTGCCCGCGCTGGCACAGGGGCCGACGCCCGCGCCCAAGCCCGGCCTCGCCGTGGCGGTCTTCGCCGGCGGCTGCTTCTGGTGCATGGAGCCGCCCTTCGACAAGCTCGACGGCGTGGTGGCGACCATCTCGGGCTACACCGGTGGCACCAAGGCCAACCCGCGCTACGAGGAGGTGACCTCGGGCCGCACCGGCCACTACGAGGCGGTGCGTATCGACTACGATCCGGCGAAGGTGAGCTACGAGACGCTGTTGCAGGTGTTCTGGCGCAATATCGATCCGCTCGATGCGAAAGGCCAGTTCTGCGACAAGGGGCCGATGTACCGCTCGGCGATCTTCCCGGTCGATGACGCCCAACGCGCCGCGGCCGAGGCGTCGAAGGCGGCGCTGGAGGCGTCCGGCAAGCTGCCCGGTCGTATCGTCACCGAGATCCTGCCGACGGCGCCGTTCTACGACGCCGAGGACTACCACCAGGATTACTACAAGAAGAACAGCGGCAAGTACGCTTACTACCGCTGGAGCTGCGGCCGCGACCGCCGCCTCGAGCAGATCTGGGGACCGCAGCCGAAGAGCTGACGGCCCCCGCCGCGGACCTACTCGATCTTGATGCCGCCGGCCTTCACGACGGGCGCCCACTTGGCGATCTCGTCGGTGATGAACTTCGCCGTGCGTTCCGGCGTTGTCTCCGGCGTCGGCACCGCGGCGATGTCCTCGAGGAACTTGATCATCTCCTTGTCCTGCATGAGCTTGCGCGACGCCTGGTCGATCGTCTCGACGACGTCCTTGGGCACGCCCGCCGGCGCCAGGATCAGGTTGAACGTATAGGCCTCGAAGCCCGGCAAGCCGGCCTCGATCACGGTCGGAATCTCAGGCGCGATCGCCGCGCGCTTGGCGTGGGCGAAGGCGAGGATGCGCACCTTGCCGGCCTTGTGATGCTGCAACATCGTGCTGAAGGTCTCGAACATCCAGTGCACCGTGCCGGGCAGCAGGTCCTGGATCGCCGGCCCGGAGCCGCGATAGGGCACATGTACCACCTCGAGGTTGCCGGCCTCGCGCTTGAAGTACTCGGTGGCGATATGAAGGATGCTGGCGGGGCCCGACGAGGCGTAGGAGTACTTGCCGGGATTCTTCTTCATCAGATCGATCAGGCCCTTCACCGAGTCCGGCATCGAGGGATGCGTCACCAGGATCAGCGGGTTGACGCAGATCGAGGAGATCGGCGTGAAGTCCTTGAGCGGATCGTATTGCGGCTTGACCACGGCCGTCGGCAGGATCGCGTGCGTCGAGGATGTCGCAAAAAGCAGGGTATGGCCGTCCGGCTTGGCGCTCTTGACATCGATCGAGCCGATCGCGCCGGCGGCGCCGGCCTTGTTCTCGACGACCATGGTCTGGCCGAGAATCTCGGTCATCTTCTGCGCTACCTTGCGCCCGATGATGTCGGTCGGGCCGCCGGCGGCGAAGGGGATGACCAGCTTGATCGGCGCAGACGATGGATACTTGGCCTGGGCGCGCGCGATGGCGGGCGCGGCGACGGCGCCGAGGCTTGCGGCGATCAGTGTGCGACGCTTCATGACGGTGATTCTCCCAACCGAATTCCTGGCGTTCTCTACACGGGTCCCAGCGTTTCGTCGAACAGATCGAGCATGGCCCGCCACGAGCGGCGATCCGTCGGCTCGTGATAGGCGAACCCAGGCATGTTCAGCCCGTCGGCGGCGGGATTGGTGAAGCTGTGGCCGGCGCCTGAATACAGGATCAGACGCCAGTCGACCTTGGCGGCCGCCATCTCCGTCTCGAAATCGGCGCGCTGCTGCGGTGGAATGATCGGATCCTCGGCGCCGATATTGACCAGGATCTTGCAGCGGATATTGGCCGCGTCCTGCGGCCGCGCGGTGGCGAGGCCGGAGTGGAAGCCCACGGCACATCTAAGGTCTTCGCCGGCGCGCGCCAGCTCCAGCGCCGTGGTGCCGCCAAAGCAGTAGCCGATCGCCGCCAGCCGGGCGACATCGACCTCGCGCCGCGCCGCCAGGAGCCTGAGCGCGATGCCGGCGCGCACGCGGATGCCGGTCGGGTCGGCGCGCCAGGGCGCCAGGCGGGGCATGATGTCGGCGCGGTTGGCCAGCGGTTTGCCGTCGCCGTGGTAATCCATGGCGAAGGCGACGTAGCCCAGCCGCGCCAGGCGCCGGGCGATGATCTTGGTGTGGTCGCTGAGCCCCGGCCCCTCGTGGCAGACCAGCACGCCGGGCCGCCGACCCGGCCTTGTCTCGTCGACGGCGAGCTGGCCGACCAGGCGCGTGGGGCCGTCGAAATACTCGATGTCTTCGATGTGCATGTTGTCATCCCCGCTTGGCGGTCCGGAGCTTAGACGGTGGCGTCGCGCCGCTCCAGCGGACCTTGACCGACCGCCAGCAAGCCCCCACAACCACGCCCGCCATGGCCAGCGCCCCCGTCGTCCGCTTCGCACCCAGCCCCACGGGCCGACTGCATGTCGGTAACGTGCGCGCTGCGCTGCTGAACTGGCTGTTCGCGCGTCGGCATGGCGGCGCCTTCGTGCTACGGCTCGACGACACCGATCGCGAGCGCTCGACCGAAGCCTTCGCCCAGGGCATCCAGGACGACCTGCGCTGGCTGGGTCTCGAATGGGATCGGCTGGAACGCCAGTCGGCGCGCTTCGCCCGCTACGACCGTGCCCGCGATTCGCTGATCGCCGCCGGCCGGCTCTATGCCTGCTACGAGACCCCGCAGGAGCTGGAGTTCAAGCGCAAGCGGCAGATGGCCCAGGGCAGGCCACCGGTCTACGACCGCGCGGCGCTGAAGCTGAGCGAGGCCGATCGCGCACGGCTACAGGCCGAGGGCCGCACGCCACACTGGCGCTTCAAGCTCGAGCCGGGTGACGTGCGCTGGGCCGATCTGGTGCGCGGCGCGCAGCACATCGACGAGTCGAGCCAGAGCGATCCGGTGCTGATCCGCGCCGACGGCACCTATCTCTACACGCTGCCTTCGGTGGTCGACGACATCGACTTCGCCATCACCCATGTGATCCGCGGCGAGGATCACGTCACCAACACCGGCACGCAGATCCAGCTCTTCACCGCGCTGGGCGCCACACCGCCGGGCTTCGGCCACTTCCCGCTGCTGACCGACGCGCAGGGCGCCGGCCTGTCGAAGCGCGCCGGCTCGCTGTCGCTCCTGGAGCTGCGCGAGCAAGGCATCGAGCCGCTGGCGATCGCCGGGCTGCTGGCGCGGCTGGGCACCAGCGACGCCATCGAGCCGGTGGGTGCGCTGGCACCGCTGATCGAGAGCATCGATTTCGGCCATGTCGGCCGCGCCGCCGCACGCTTCTCGCTCGACGAGCTGCGCGCGCTTTCGGCGCGCACCGTGCACGCTCTATCCTATGCGGCGGCGCACGAGCGGCTCGCGGCGCTGGGCGCCGATCTCGGCGAGGCGTTCTGGATGACCGTGCGCGGCAACCTTGCGACGGTCGCCGACGCCGCGACCTGGGCGGCCATCGTGCGCGGCCCCATCGCGCCCACAGTCGAGGACGTGTCCCTGCTACGCGCCGCCACTGATGCGCTGCCAACCGAGCCGTGGGACAGCGGGACCTGGAAGGCCTGGACCACGGCCATCGGCGTGGCCACCGGCAAGAAGGGTCGCGCTCTGTTCCATCCGCTGCGTCTGGCGCTGACGGGACGCGAGCAGGGGCCGGAAATGGCAGGGATGATTCCCTTGATCGGCCGTGCTAAGGTGCTCGCCAGGCTTCGAGGAGACGTCGCGTGACGTTCGGACGGCGATGTAGGGAGGGCGGCCCCGCCTGAGGGGTTCGACCAACGCGGGCGGCGACGCCGCCGCGCGTGGCCTGCCGTCTTCCATCCGGAGTTCTCCCGTGTCCTTGCAGATCCACAACACGCTCACGCGCGAGAAAGAACAATTCGCGCCGCTCGATCCGTCGCATGTGCGCATGTATGTCTGCGGCCCGACCGTCTACGACTACGTGCATATCGGCAACGCGCGACCGGTCGTCGTCTTCGACGTGCTCTACCGCCTGCTGAAGCGGCGCTATCCGCGCGTCACCTACGTGCGCAACATCACCGACATCGACGACCGTATCATGGTGCGCGCCGCCGACAATCGCGAGACTATCGAGGCGCTCACCACGCGCACCGCTGACGCCTATCGGAGCGACATGAAGCGGCTGGGCGCGCTGTCGCCCGACTTCGAGCCGCGCGCCACCGAGTTCGTGACGCAGATGGTCGGCATCATCGAGCGCCTGGTCGCCAAGGGTCACGCCTACGCCGCCGCCGACCACGTGCTGTTCAGCGTGCCCTCGATGGACGACTACGGCCGCCTGTCGCGACGCTCGCGCGACGAGCTAGTCGCCGGCGCGCGCGTCGAGGTCGCGCCCTACAAGAAGGATCCGGCCGACTTCGTGCTGTGGAAGCCGTCGTCGCCGGACCAGCCGGGCTGGTCGAGCCCCTGGGGTCGCGGCCGGCCGGGTTGGCACATCGAGTGCTCGGCGATGAGCGCGCAGCATCTTGGCGAGACCTTCGACATCCACGCCGGCGGCCTCGACCTGATCTTCCCGCATCACGAGAACGAGATCGCCCAGAGCCTCTGCGCCTTCGGTCACGGCCTGATGGCGAAGTACTGGATGCACAACGGCTTCCTCAATATCTCGGGCGAGAAGATGAGCAAGTCGCTGGGCAATTTCTTCACCGTGCACGAGCTGCTCGAGCAGTATCCCGGCGAGGCGATCCGCCTGCTGCTGCTGTCGGCGCATTACCGCCAGCCGCTCGACTTCACGCATGAGGGCCTGGTGCAGGCCAAGGCGACGCTCGATCGCTGGTACGGCCAATTGCGCGGCAAGACATTGCCCGAGTTGAACGCGGTACCCGCGTCCGTCGAGGACGCGCTGTCGGACGACCTCAACACGCCGCTGGCGATCAGCGCGATCCACCAGCTCGACGATCCCGCGCAGTTGCGCGCCGGCGCCTTGGCGCTGGGCCTGCTGCAACAGGATCCCGAGGCCTGGTTCCGCTGGACGCCTGAGGGCGCGAGCGGGCCGACCGAGGCCGAGATCGACGCCGCGATCGCCGCGCGACAGGCGGCGCGCAAGGCGAAGAACTTCGCCGAGGCCGACCGCATCCGCGACGATCTCGCGTCGAAGGGCGTCGTGCTCGAGGACGGCCCGAAAGGCACGGTCTGGAAGCGGGGCTGATGACGCTGCGCGTCTATCACATTGCCGAGGCCGAGAACTGGCCGTCGATCCAGCGCGACGGCCTGCTTTCTGCGCGGGCCCTGTTCGAGCGTGCCGGCGCGCGGGCAGCGGATCGTGCGGCGGTCGAGAAGCACCGCCCGGCGCGCGCCGTGCTGAGCGACGGCACGGTGATCCGCGACCAATCGCCGATGCCGCCGGCGGCGCTGAAGCCATGCCTGCGCGGGCTGACGCCGGCTCAATGGTATCAGCTGCTCAACGGCAAGGTCTTCTTCTGGTTCGACGAGGATCGCGTCGAGCGCCATCTGCACGCCTGCCGGCGCACGGCGCAGATCGCGCTGACCATCGACGCCGAAGCGCTGTTGGCGCGCCACGCCGCGCGCGCTTCGGTGGCGCCGTTCAACACCGGCAACGCGCGCCGCAAGCCGGCGGTTCGCGGCCGCGCCACCTTCGTGCCGTGGGCAACATGGCGGGCCTCGGGCTGGCGCTCGGAGAGCGATGGGCTGGGCACGGCCTTGCGGTCAAAAAGCCACAAGCCCGCCGAGCTGACCATCGATCGCGCCGTACCCGACATCCTCGACTTCGTCGTTGCGCGGCGGACAGTGAAGGCGTCCAGCTAAGGCGCGTCATAGCGGTCCTTCAGCCGCACCCAGGCCATCGGGAAGTCGAAGCCGCCCTCGTCGCGTCCCTTGGGCACGAGGTCGAGCAGCTGGTAGGTGCCGTTGAGCGCGTCGAGGCCGCGCGAGTAGGTCGAATAGGTGTGGAAGATCGCGCCGCTCTCGTCGCGCATGAAGACGCACAGTCCTGGCGCCTCGCCGCCGCCGAAGGTCTGGGTGCCGAAGTTGTAGTTCGGCTTGGCGGGCTTGCCGTCGGAGGGCGGGAAGGACACGCCGAAGTCGAAGTTGAAGTCGTTGTCGAGGGACGACACCCAGGGGAAACGCCAGCCGAAGCGTTCCTTGACCTGCGCGATCTTGGAGATCGGCGCGCGCGACACGGCGGCGAGTTCGACATCGCGATGCGCCAGGTGCACGCGCGTGGCGTCGTGATGCTCGGCCCAGAACGAGCAGCTCTTGCACGGTTCGTTCCAGTCCGGCCCGAGCATAAAGTGGTAGACGATGAGCTGGCCGCGGCCGGCGAACAGCGCGGCGAGACTCACGGGGCCCGACGGTCCGGTGAACACGTAATCCTTGTCGATGCGCACGCGTGGCAGCGCGCGGCGTAGTGCGGCGACCTCGTCACGCAGGCGGGTGAGCTCCTTTTCCCGGCGCAGAAGGGTGCGGCGCGCGTCGAGCCAATCCTCGCGTTTGACGATCGCTGTCATGATGGTCTCCCTATCGAGCCGCTTGACTCGGATGGTCGGCGGGCATTAATTAACTCATAGGTTAATAACAGTCAAGGCGGGCGGACCATGGATGGCGTCACCGGCATCGACACGCGCCAGCTGCGCATCGTCAGGCGTTTCAAGGCGCCGCGCGAGATGGTGTTCAAGGCATGGACCGACAGCGCGATGTTCGCGCTCTGGTTCGGCCCGGATCGCTTCCGCGCGACACGCTGCGCGCTGGATGTGCGCGAGGGCGGCGCCTGGTCGGCGACACTCGAAGGACCGGAGCGCAGCCATTCTGTCAGCGGCAAATTCCTCAAGGTGAAGGCGCCGTCCAGCCTGGAGTTCACCTGGGCGTGGCACGAGACCGGCGATCCGTCGACGCCGCGGGAGCACGAGACCGTCGTCAGCGTCGAGCTAATCGATCGCGGCGAGGAGACCGACATGGTCTTCACCCAGGGCCTGTTCCGCAACGAGGGCGGCACGAGGGGCCACGCCGAGGGTTGGACCAGCGGCTTCGACTGTCTCGATCGCCTGCTGGCCGGTGCCGAGCCGAAAACCGCTTGAACGAGGAGGGCGACCATGGCCGACAGGCCTCCGCCCCACTTCATGCCGCATCTCGACGTCGACGGCGCCGCCGCGGCGCCCGATTTCTACAAGAAGGCCTTCGACGCCGTGGCGATGATCCGCATGCCGGCCGAGGACGGCATGCGGCTGATGCGCGCCTCGATCAGGATCGGCGACGGAGTTGTCATGCTGCATGACAGTTTCCCGGAATGCGCCGAGATGGCGACATCAGCAATCCCAGGGCGCTGGGCAAGAGCACGGTGACCATCCATCTCCACGCGCCCGATGTCGACAAGACCTACAAGCGGGCGATCGCCACGCCAGGCTGCGCGACCCCTTCGGCCATGTCTGGTCGCTGGGCACGCCGATCAACAAGTAGGCCGGTCTAGAGAGTTGTGACATACTCAACCGCCGTGCCCACGGCGGAGGGATGTCTCATGGCCAAGACAGCCATTTCCGACGTCCTGGAACGGGACGAGACGCCGGAGCCGCCAGCGATCGGGCCGGGCGACATCCTGCGCCAGATCAAGGTCGATCTGCTCGACAAGGAAGTGCAGAGCGCGGCGACCTATTCCTATCTCTGGCTCGCCGACCAGATGGGCCATATCGGCATCGGCCTGCTGATCACCGCGGCGGCGGCGGCGTTGGTGTCGATCTTCGGCTCGCTGGCGATCTGGTGGCATTGGGTGGTCGCCGCCGCGGCGCTGGCCGCCATCCCGGTCGGCAAGGAGGTCTGGGACTTCCGCAAGTTCAACGCCAGTGCCAACCGCTATTTCGCCGTCGACCGCTTGCTGCTGATCGGCAACGCGGCCACCGCGACGCTCTACATGCTGGCCGGAATCCTGGCTGGTGTGGTGATGGCGATGCCGTTGCCGTTCGTCGCTGCAAAGACCTGGACATGCGTCGTGCTCGGCGTCGACATGACGATCACCCTGGTGCTGCTGACGCGGATCGCGATCGTCGTCGGTGTCACCATCCTCGCGATGAGCGGCGTGCTGTGGTGGGTGCGCCAGAAGATCGTGTGGCAGAAGGCGGCGCTGCCCTACCTCTCGCGGCTGTCGCGCGTCGAGGTGGAGTTCACGCCCGACGCGCCCGACCAGCCCGGCCCGATGATCGAGGCCTACGCCGCCGGCGCCCTCGACGTGGACGGCAAGGCGACCGAGCGCCCGCTGCTGCTGCTCGGGCCGCTGGGCGTTGGCAAAACCGGTCTCGCCGCTGCGATCGGCACCGAGGCCGCCTTCGCCGGCGCCAAGGTGCGCTACGTGTCGTTCAGCAAGCTCGCCCAGTCGGCGTTGGCGCAGCGCCGGGCGCATGATCGCGCGCAGGCGATCGACGCCGCTGACGCCGGCCCGCCGAATATCCTCTATTGGCAATGGCGCCGCGCCCAGCTGGTGATCGTCGACGACATCCGCCCGGGCCTGGGCGAGCGCGACTATGTCACCCTCCAGGAGTTCCGCGAGCGTTTCGCCGAGGACCGCAAGCTGGGCGCCGCCGGCCTGCGCACGCTGCTGCGGCGCCGCTCGGTATGGGCGATCGGCGTCACCGAGGCTGAGGAGTCGGACTGGATCGCCGCCTTCGAGGAGCTGTTCGGGGTGCCGCCGCTGGTGGCACGCCTGCGCCCGACGCCGCGCCACGGCTCCGGTCTGGAGGCCATAGCGCTTCGGACCTGAGACGGCCGAACTTGGTCGGAAACCCCATAGAGTCGGGTTTCCGACCTTTCCGGCTGACCGTATCCGGGACTTTCGGCTCACTGCGCCGACCTCTTCGACGAACTGGATTTCGTCCGCGTGCTCGACGGGCTGGCCGCGTAATGCTTCGTGCGCCGATACGTGGTCGACGGCGTCGCGTACGGGGTGATCTTGAGCTTTGCTCGGCACCAGCGCGTCAACAAGAGGGAACAGCTGTCGAGGCTTCCGACACCCGTGGACGACGCGTGCTCCACGCGTGAGGGAAATGTCCAAGGGGAAAGGGAAAGGAAGGGAACGGATATCTCGACTTCGTCGGACGGCGGCGCGCCGTCCGCTTGTTTGTCAGGCCTTGACCTCGAAACCACCGACGCGGCAATCCCGGAGAATCTCCGGCTTGAAGCGCAGGCCGTGGCCCGGCGCTTCCGGTGGTTTCAGGAAACCGTCGATCGGGATCGCCGGCTCGATCCACAAATCGTCGTTCCAGTCCATGTACTCGAGGTAGTTGGCGTTGGGGATCGAGGCCATCAGGTGCACCGTCAGCTCGTGGAAGAGGTGCGGAGCGATAGCAATGCCCCAGGTCTCGGCGACGGCGGCGATCTTGCGCAATTCGGTCAGCCCGCCGCGCATCGGGTCGGGCTGCAGGATCGGCGTGCTGGGCGGGCTGACGAAGAACGGCCGCAGGTCGTAGCGCGTGAAATGGCTCTCGCCGCCGACCACGCGGGTCTTCAGCGCCGCCGCGACGCGCTTGTAGCCCTCGAAATCCTCGCAGACCACGGGCTCCTCGAGCCAGTAGGGATCGGCCTCGTCGATGTGGTGGCCGGCCTGGATCGCAGTGTCGGCGCTCCAGCCCATGTTGACGTCGATCATGATCTCGATGTCGGGCCCCAACGCGTCGCGCATGGCGTGGACATTCCGCACGTCCTCGCGCCACGGGCGGATGTGCGCGACCTGCATCTTGATCGCCTTGAGCCCCATGCTGGTGAAATGCCGGGCGCGCGCGATCATCCCGTCGCGGCCCAGCCCGCGCCAGCAGCCCGAGCCATAGGCCTCGACCTTCGATCGCGAATTGCCCCACAGCCGATGCAACGGCAGGCCTGCCCGTTTGCCGACGATATCCCACAGCGCGATGTCGACGGCCGACTGGCAGAAGGTGGCGATGCCGCCGCGGCCCAGCCAATAGGTGCTCTTCCACAACGTGGTCCAGATGCCCTCGACCTCGGTGGCGTCGCGGCCCAGCACCTTGGGCGCGATCATCTCCTTGAGGCAGGCGTCGAGCGTGAACAGCCCGCCCGACAGCGGCTGCAGGTAGCCCATGCCGGTGACGCCACCCGCCGTCTCGATCTCGAGCACCAGCAGCTCGCGATGGGTCGGCGGCATGATGCCGTTGGGCGGCGGATCGCCGATGAAGGGCACCCGCAGCAGCGTGGTGCGCAGCGCGGTGATCGTGGTCGGTGAGGCCATCAGAGCTGCTTGACGTAGTTGATGCTGATGCCGATCGCCTGGTCGAGCGAGCGGCGTTCCCTGAAGCCCGCCTCGAAGCCCTGCACGATGGCCGCCGCGCGCTCGTCGGGCCGGCCGTGATGCTTGGGCGAGTTCACCATGTTGTCGCCGAAATTGTACTGGGTGAGCGCGAAGACGGCGGCGGGGAATTGCGGGCGGCTGAGCTTGCGTACCCCGGCGAAGTAGCCGGCGAAGAAATCGGCCTGCAGCTCGACGCGCTTCACGGTGGGCTGGCCGGCGCCGACGATCTGCGTCAGGCCGCGCTTGTATTGCAGGATATGGCCGAACTCGTGGGCGCAGACGGCGGCGACGCTGACGTCGGGATGCTCCTTCTGGCGCATCAGGCGGCGCAGCAGGCCCTTGCCGAAGAGCACCGTGCCGTCGCCGCGATTGAGCCGCACGCGGTTGGTGGCGTAGGCGTTCTCGCCCTCCGAATCGTCGAAGTAGCAGAAGCCGGGCAGCACGTGCAGCAGCTCGGACATCGCCGAAAGCGTATGGGCGAGCGCGTAGTCAAACTGCGAATCGCCCGACTTCGGGAACAGCTCCTCATTGCCGGTCAGCGACAGCCAGGGTGGAGCGCTGCGGTTGAGCAGGATGTTGGCCGCCGGATCGGGCAGCATGCAGCCGGTCAACTCATGGCCGCCGATGTTATGGGCATGCGCACAGGTCGTGCCGGTGCCCCACAGGATGGTCAACGCTCCACCAAAGATCGTCTCGCGACGCGTCCACATGGTTCGCTCCCAGATTAGCACAGATTGGGGAATCGTCGGCAGGCTTCCGACGATGGAGGGTTCACGTCGGGCCTGGGATTCGGGTCGTTCGCGGGCGACGGCCGCGGCTGCGCCTGGGGTGGCTGCGCTTGGGGTGGCGTCGGCGGCGGTGCCCAGGGCGGTGCCGGCGATGCCGGGCCGCCAGTACCCGGCCCGGCCGGCTCGGGCTCGGTCACAATCCTGCCGGGCTGCTGCTGGGGCGGTCGCGGTTGCGATGGCGGCGGCGGCGCATTGACGGTGGGCGAGGGCGGCGGCTGGCGCGACGGAGGCGGCGCGCCACGAGGATCGGCCGGCTCGGGCTCGGTAACCACCCGGCCGCGCTGGGCCAGCAGCTCGGCGGTCGCCGGAGCGGTGAAAGACGGCAGCACCAGGATGGACAGTGCCACGGCGACAGGCCAGGCACGTCGACGAACTCTCCCAGGCACCAGCATCCGCCCCAAACTCCCCTGATGCGAACCTGATCACATTACACCAGCCGCGCGTCGGAGCCGAGGCTGGAAAATGGCGGAGATACGGCACGGCCGGCTGGCACAAGCGCCGAATGGTTCGCAGAATGCCTGCCGATCACCGGGAGCACCCACGCCATGGCCGAAAGCACACCAACTGGACCGATCGCCGTCGACGCCGCCTCGGTTGCGCCCCGCACCAAGCCGTCCAACTACCCCGAGCCGTTCTTCAGCCGCATGGCCAAGCGCGAGAAGCGCCAGCTTGGCGATGTCTTCGGGCTGAAGAATTTCGGCGTCAACCTCACGCGCCTGGCGCCGGGCGGCGAATCGGCGCTGCTGCATACCCACAGCATGCAGGACGAGTTCATCTACATCCTGCAGGGCGAGCCGACGCTGGTGACCGAAGCGAGCGAGACTGCTCTGAAGCCCGGCATGTGTGCCGGCTTCCCAGCCAAGGGCATGGCGCACCAGTTGGTCAACCGCACCGGACGGGACGTGGTCTATCTCGAGATCGGCGATCGCACGCCGGGCGACGAGGGCGGCTATCCCAACGACGACATCCAGGCGGTGATGGGCGCCGACGGCAAATGGCTGTTCACCCACAAGGACGGGCGGCCGTATTGATGCCCTGGACCATCGCCATCACCGGGCCCGACCTCGCTCAGCCTGGCCTCGACGTGCTGAGCGCGGCCGGCTGTCGCGTGCTGTTCATCCAGGACAACAGCACTGACGCCGAGCTGCTGGCGCTGGTGCGCAAGGAGAGGATCGACGGCATCCTGGCACGGCACGGCGTGTCGGGGAACGTCATCCGCGCCACCGACACGATCCGCTGCATCTCGCGCCACGGCGCCGGCTACAACAGCGTCGATGTTCCCGCGGCGACGGCGAAGAAGATTCCGGTGCTGGTCGCCGCCGGTGTCAATGCGCAGTCGGTGGCCGAGCTGACCATCGGGCTGATGATCGCCGTGGCGCGCTCGATCCCGATGCACGACGGCAATCTGCGTCGCGCCCGCTGGATCAGAGGACCTTCAGGCACGCAGCTCGCTGGCCGTACCATGGACATCGTCGGGCTGGGCGCCGTCGGCAAGCGCGTGGCGCGCGCCGCTGCGGGGTTGGGCCTGAATGTGATGGCCTACGATCCCTATATCAACGCGGTGATCGATGGCGTCGAGCGTGTGGGTTCGCTCGACGATCTACTGTCGCGCGCCGAGGTGCTGACGTTGCATTGCCCGCTGACCGACGAGACCGAGGGCATGATCGGCGCGGCCGAGCTCGCGGCGTTGCCCAAGGGCGCCATTGTGCTGAACGCGGCGCGTGGTCCGGTGATCGATGAGGACGCGCTGGTCGCGACCCTGCGCTCGGGCCATCTGCTGGGCGCCGGGCTCGATACGTTTCGTGACGAACCGCCCTCGGCCGACTGCCCGCTGCTGTCGCTGCCCAATGTCGTGCTGACGCCGCATATCGGCGCACACACCGGCCACGCCACCGACGCGGTGTCGGCGACGGCGGCCGAGAACCTGCTGCGGATACTCGACGGCAAGCCGGTCGATCCGGCGCTGTGCGTGAACCGCGTGGTCCTTCCGGCTTGATTTCCATGTAAGTCATGACTTGCTGTTCGTGATGTCTATCGAAACAGCTCTGGCCGCGCTGGCCACGTCGATGTGCCTGAAGGTGTTCGGGCGACTGCATCGGGGACCACGTGCGGTGAACGCCATAGCTGCAACCACTAGACCCCGGAGCACGCCATGAACGACACCCCGATGATCGAGCCGGTACGCATAAGCGTGCGGGTGAAGGCGCCTGTCGCGCATGCTTTCGAGCTCTTCACCAGCGGGATCGAGCGCTGGTGGCCGCGCCATTTCACCATCGGCATGAAGCCGATCCTGGAGGTGATCATGGAGCCGCGCCTGGGCGGGCGCTGGCGGGAGCTCGCCAAAGACGGCAGCGAGATGGTGGTCGGCACGATCATCGTCTGGGAGCCGCCGCATCGCTTCGCGATGCTGTGGCAGATCGACGCCCAATGGCAGGCCGACGTGACGATGAAGTCGGAAGTCGACGTGCGTTTCGCCGCCGAGGATGCCGGCACCACCCTAGTCGAGCTGATGCATCACCGCTTTGAAACCATGGGCGCCGAGGGTGGCGGTCGATGCGCGCGGATGTCAACGGTGGCTGGCCAGGCATCATCGAGTGCTTCGTGCGCGAGGCCGACCGCGACGTCACGGGAGGGGGAACGTCGTGAGCAGGCCGCAAATCCTCCGATAACGGTACGCGCTGCCGCTCAGTGCGGGCGATGGCCGAGGGCGGTGCGTAGCCAGGCCAGCACGTCGGCGCTGACCTCGTCACGGTTGGTCTCGTTGAGCAGCTCGTGGCGGGCGCCGTCGTAGAAGCGATGCGTGACGTTGCGTAGCCCGGCATCGCGGTAGGCGATCAGCAGGGATGGCAGGCCCTTGGCGCCGTCGCTCACCGGGTCGGCGGTGCCGGCGATGACGTGGATCGGCAGGTCCTTCGGGATGCCGGCGATCAGCGTCGGGTCGATCTGCCGCTCGACCCCGCCGATCAGATCGATCCAGAGCTGGCCGGTGGGCACGAAGCCGCACAGCTTGTCGGCGACATAGGCGTCGACCTCGGCCGTGTCGCGCGACAGCCAGTCGGCGTCGGTGCGGTTGGGCCGGAAACGCTTGTTGAAGTCGGCGAAGGACAGCTTCAGCAGCAGCGCGCTGCGCCCGCGCGGCCCCAGCCGCCAGCGCTCGAAGCGGGCGATGGCCTTGCCGACGGTCGCGATCGGCGGCGGCTTGCCGTTGGAGCCACAGAGGATGGCGCCGACATAGTCCGCGCCGCGCTCGGCGATGGTCCATTGAGTCAGGAACGAGCCCATGGAGTGGCCGAAGATGATCACCGGCAGGCCGGGGTGATCGGCGGCGATGCGTCGGCGCAGCAGCACCATGTCGGTCAGCACGCGCCGCCAGCCGTCGCGTTCGGCGAAGAAGCCGAGATCCTCGGGGGTAGGTGCCGTCAGCCCATGGCCGCGATGGTCGTCGGCGTGCACGGCGTAACCGTCATCGGTCAGCGCCTGGGCGAAACGGGCATAGCGGCCGGCGTGTTCGCCCAGCCCGTGGGCGAGCTGGATCACGGCCCTGGGATCGCCGTCGGGCAGCCAGCGATGGACGTGCAGGGCGTAGCCGTCGTCGGCCGGCAGGGTGTAAGGGGCGGTGCGCATCGCCGCAGGGTGGCACGGAATTGGCCGGAGCGCGCCACCGGAGTGGCGCGCCCCCCGGCCGTCATGCGATACCGCGCCCAGGCTGAGAAAAGGATCAAGGCACGTGGCCGACGACAATCGGGTCTACCTGTTCGACACCACATTGCGCGACGGCGCGCAGACGCAGGGCGTCGACTTTTCGGTGGCCGACAAGGTCGCCATCGCCCGGGCGCTCGACGACATCGGCATTGACTACATCGAGGGCGGCTGGCCGGGCGCCAATCCGACCGACGATCGCTTCTTCGCCGCGCCGCCCGCCTTCAAGCGCTCCAAGTTCGTCGCCTTCGGCATGACACGGCGCGCCGGGCGCAGCGCCTCGAACGATCCTGGGCTGAACGCCCTTGTCGGCACCAAGGCGCGCACCGTGTGCATGGTCGGCAAGACCTGGGACTTCCACGTCGACGTGGCGCTCGAGCTGGGGCGTACCGAATACGTGGAGATGATCGCCGACTCGGTGGCCTACGCCAAAACGCGCGCCGAGGAGGTGATGTTCGACGCCGAGCATTTCTTCGATGGCTTCAAGGCCAATCGCGACTACGCGCTGACCTGCGTGCGCGAGGCTTATGCCGCCGGCGCGCGCTGGGTCGTGCTGTGCGACACCAATGGCGGCACCTTGCCGCACGAGGTCGAGCGCATCGTCGGCGAGGTCAGCCGCGAGATCCCCGGCACGGCGCTCGGCATCCACACCCACAACGACACCGAGAACGCCGTGGCCAACACCTTGGCCGCGGTGAAGGCCGGCGCGCGTCAGGTTCAGGGCACGATCAACGGCCTGGGCGAGCGCTGCGGTAACGCCAACATGATCGCGCTCATTCCGAATCTCGCGCTGAAGATGGGCTTCAACGTCGGCATGAGCGCCGAGAAGATCGCCACGCTCACCCATCTGTCGCGCTTGCTCGACGAGCGGCTCAACATCGTGCCCAACCGCAGCGCCGCCTATGTCGGCACCCGCGCCTTCGCGCACAAAGGCGGCCTGCACGTCTCGGCGGTCGAGAAGGACCCACGCACCTACGAGCACATCGATCCTGAATTGGTCGGCAACCAGCGCATTATCGTCGTCTCCGACCAGGCCGGTCGCTCCAACGTCGTGGCGCGTTTCCGCCAGATCGGGCTGGAGATCGATCCCAAGAGCCCCGACGTGTCGAGGCTGCTGGAGATCGTGAAGGAGCGCGAGGCCAACGGCTACGCCTATGACGGCGCCGATGCGTCGTTCGAGCTGCTGGCGCGGCGCGAGCTGCACACCGTGCCCGACTATTTCGCGCTCCAGAGCTTCCGCGTGCTGGCGGAGCGCCGTTGGAACGCCAAAGGGGATCTGATCACGCTCTCGGAAGCGACGGTGAAGCTCGACGTCGCGGGGCGACGCGTCATGGAGGTCGGCGAGGGCAACGGCCCGGTCAACGCGCTCGACCAGGCGCTGCGCAAGGCGCTGCTGCCACATTACGAAGCGCTTGCCGACATGACCTTGGTCGACTTCAAGGTGCGCATCCTCGATTCGGCCGGCGGCACGGCCGCCGTCACCCGCGTGATGATCGAAAGCGAGGACGGCGCGGGCCGGCGCTGGAGCACTCTGGGCGTGTCGCCCAACATCATCGACGCCGCCTACAACGCGCTGTACGACGCCATCACCTACAAGCTGTTCCGCGACGGGGCGAAGGTGGCGGGTGTGGCTTGAGCAAATCCTCGTCGCCCCCGCCTGCGCAAGGCGATCGCATATCGATTTGGCACTATCTTCGGGCCGCGCCGGTCCAGCGGCGCTCTTGATGCGTCGCTGGAGCGACGCGGTCCAATCGGCTTGAACGCCACCGACGGGTCGGGGCCGGCCATCGGGGGAAGGTCAAAAAGGCGCGGCAGCCATGCCCGTCAGCCGGCTGACGCGGCCGGGCGGGGGCGATGGCGGCGTGCTATAAGGCGGGCATGCGCATGGTCTCGGGAGGGGCCATGTCCGATGTCGAGGGTCCCGTTGGTAGCATCATGAGCGAGCAGCAGTCTGCCCCGGCGCCTCAGCCGCGCCGGCGTAGCCGGCGGTCGCTGGCGCGCGCGGTGATGTGGCTGCTACCCGTCGCGGCCATCGCCATCGGCATCTGGAGCTACCTGGCCTCCGGCCGCTACGCCAGCACCGATAACGCCTATGTGAAGGGCGACCGGGTGCTGATCGCGCCGGAGATCGCCGGCGTGGTGGTCGAGGTGCTGGTGCAGGAGAACCAGCCGGTCGCCAAGGGCCAGCTGCTGTTCCGCCTCGACGACGCGCCCTACCGGCTGGCGCTGGCCAGGACCGAGGCCGAGCTGGAGAGCGCGATCGCCGAGATCCAGGGCCTGCGCGCCAGCTGGCGGCAGAAGCGCGAGGAGGTGAAGCTCTCGCGCAGCCAGGAGACCTACGCCCAGGGCGAGTTCGAGCGGCAGAGCGATTTGGCGCAGCGCAAGATCGGCCTTGGCACCAAGATGGACGAGGCGCGGCGCGATCTCGACGTCGCGCGTCAGCGCACCGCCATGCTCAACGAGGAATTGCTGCGCATCGAGGCGGCACTGGCCGGCGATCCCAAGATCAAGGCCGAGGATCATCCCAAAGTGCGCCAGATTCGCGCGGCGCGCGACGAGGCGATTCTCAACCTCAAGCGCACACGCATCGAGGCGCCGATCGCCGGCATCGCCGCGCGCAGGCCCGTCGTCGGCGCCTATGCTTCGGCCGGCACGGCGATGATGACGGTGGTCGCCGATACCGGCCTGTGGATCGAGGCCAACTTCAAGGAAACCGACCTGGCGCGGGTGCGGCCCGGCCAGCGCGTGAGCTTCCACGTCGACACCTATCCCGATCGCACCTGGCATGGCGTGGTCACCAGCATCAGCCAGGCGACCGGCGCGGAGTTCGCCGTGCTGCCGCCGCAGAACGCCTCGGGCAACTGGATCAAGGTGGTGCAGCGCATCCCGGTGCGCATCGAGGTGCGCACCACCGACCGCGACCCGCCTCTGCGCATGGGCATGAGCGCGTCGGTCGATATCGACACCGGCCACAAGCGCTCGTTCGGCGATCTGGTGGCCAGCGTCGAGCGCCTCTTCGGGTTGGGCGGCGCCAACGCCCAGACGGGCGACGCGCGCGGCAAATGACCGCCGCCGCGGTCGAGGTTAAGCATCGCGGCTTGCTCGCGCTGGTGATGATGGCCGCGACCATCATGCACGTGCTCGACGCCACCATCGCCAACGTGGCGCTGCCGCACATGCAGGGCACGCTGTCGGCGACCCACGACCAGATCTCCTGGGTGCTGACCTCCTATATCGTCGCCTCGGCGATCGTCACGCCGTTGACCGGCTTCCTGGCCGGCCGCTTCGGGCGGCGTCCGGTCTTCTTCTGGTCGGTGGTCGGCTTCACGATCGCCTCGATGCTGTGCGGCGCGGCGATGACGCTCGACCAGATCGTGATCTTCCGCGCCCTGCAGGGCGCCTTCGGCGCGGCGCTGGCGCCGCTCTCGCAATCGACCCTGCTCGATGTCTATCCGCCGAGCAACCACGCTTCGGTGATGGGCTTCTGGGGTGTGGGCGTGATGGTTGGGCCGATCATGGGCCCGACCCTGGGCGGCTGGCTGACCGAGGAATTCACCTGGCGCTGGGTGTTCTACATCAACGTGCCGGTCGGCATCCTCACCGGGCTGGGCCTCTTGCTGCTGATGCCGAAGGAGGAGCCACGCCGGCGGCCCTTCGACTTCACCGGCTTCGCGCTGCTCGGCCTCGCGATCGCCTGCATCCAGCTCGTGCTCGACCGCGGCGAGCTGCTCGACTGGTTCGCCTCGACCGAGATCATCATCGAGACAGTGGTGGCCGGCGTCTGCTTCACGATGTTCGTCATCCACCTGAAGACCACCGACCATCCGTTCTTCGACCTGCGACTGTTCGAGGATCCGAATTTCTCGGTAAGCCTTCTGTTTACGGCCACTTGCGGCATGGGTCTGATCGCTTCCTCGGCGCTGATGCCGCCGTTCCTCGCCTATCTCGGCGGCTATCCGGCGCTCACGATCGGGCTGGTGATGGCACCGCGCGGTATCGGCATGATGTTCGCGATGCTGATGGTCGGCCGGCTGGCGCGACGCTACGACCCGCGCATCCTGATGGGGTCCGGTCTGATCATCACCGCTGGTTCGATGTGGGTGATGACCGGTTTCACCACCGACATCGACACCTGGGCGGTGATCTGGACCGGCGTCGGCCAGGGTTTCGGCCTGGGCTTCGTCTTCGTGCCGATCAGCGTCTTGATGTTCGCCACCATGTCGCCGGCGCTGCGCACCGAGGCGGCGGCGATCAACGCGCTGATGCGCAACCTCGGCGGCAGCCTCAGCATCGCCATCCTGGTTGCGCTGGTGTCGCAGAACATCCAGCTCAACCGCTCCGAGCTCGCCGGTCACATCAGCCCGCTCAATCCCAACCTCACCTTGCCGGCGCCGGGCGTATCGATCCCGCTCGCCATCTGGGACGCCGAGCTGACCCGGCAGGCCACCCTGATCGCCTATCTCAACGATTTCCGCGCCATGACATGGTTCATGCTCGCCACGCTGCCGCTGCTGTTCCTGTTGCGCCGTCCGCCGCCAGCGCAGGCGCCTGGTAAGCCCGCCTGATGGGCCGGCCGTCGAAGGCGTCGCGGCCGGCCTCGGCCGCGCCTGTGGTGATCCTGGTGCGCCCGCAGCTCGGCGAGAACATCGGCATGGCGGCGCGCGCCATGCTCAATTGCGGCCTGGGCGAGCTGCGTCTCGTGGCGCCACGCGACGAGTGGCCCAATGTCCGGGCCGAGCGCGCCGCGTCGGGCGCCGACGACGTGCTGACAAACGCACGGGTGTTCGACACCGTCGCCGGAGCGGTCGCCGACCTGCAGCGCGTCTACGCCACCTCGGCGCGCGCCCGCGAGCTGACTCAGCGCGTCGCGCCGCCGCGGGAGGCCGCCACCGACATGGCGCGCGCTGTCGCGGCGAAGCGACGTGTCGGCGTGCTGTTCGGGCCGGAGCGCGCCGGGTTGGAAAACGACGATCTGGCGCACGCCGATGTCGTCATCACCATCCCGCTCAACCCGGCCTTCTCCTCGCTCAATCTGGCGCAGGCGGTGCTGCTGGTCGCCTATGAGTGGTCGCAGGCGATCGGCGAGACAGGCGCCACAACGCTGGTGACCAACGACGCCACGATCGCCAGCCGCGAAGAGCTGGAGGATTTCGTGCGCCGGCTCGAGGCCGAGCTCGACGAGGCCGGCTTCTTCAAGGTGGCCGAGAAGCGGCCGCGCATGATGCAGAACATCCGCGCGCTGTTCTCCCGCGCCGAGGCCACCGACCAGGAGATCCGCACCCTGCACGGCATCGTCAGCGAGCTCGTCGGCAAGCGTCGTCGCAAGATACCGCGATAGACCCGCGCCGCTTGGCACCGCGCGATCGCGCCGATACAGTCGCTGCCAATCACGGCGCGATACCAACAGGCGCCGACGTTGGGAGGGATGCCATGCGCAGGCGCGGCCTGATCGCTTCGACTGTTTCGTTGATTGTCGCGCCGGCGATCGTGCGCGCGCAGGCGGCTTGGCCCAACCGGCAGGTACGCTTCATTGTGCCGTTTCCGCCCGGCGGCGGCACCGACACGATCGGCCGCATCATCGCCGATCAGCTCGGCAAGACCTTCGGCCAGACCTTCGTTGTCGACAACAGGGGTGGCGCCGGCGGCACCGTCGGCACCGTCGAGCTCGCGCGCGCGGCGCCTGACGGCTACACCGTGGGCATGATCACCGTGGGTTCGCACGGCATCCATCCGACGCTCTACGCCAAGCTGGCCTACGATCCCTACAAGGACTTCACGCCAATCTCGATGTTCGCCTCGCTGCCCAACCTGCTGGCGCTGCATCCGTCGGTGCCAGCCAAGACCGTGGCCGAGCTGATCGATCTCCTGAAGAAGAACCCCGGCAAGTACACCTTCTGCTCATCCGGCGCCGGCACTTCGCTGCATCTGAGCGGCGAGCTGTTCAAGCAGATGGCCGGCGTCGACATGCTGCACGTGCCCTACAAGGGCGGCGGGCCGGCGTTGATCGATCTGGTCGCCGGCCAGGTGCACATGATCTTCGGCAACGCGCCCAGCACCTGGCCGCTGGTCAAGGACGGCAAGCTGCGCGGCATCGCGGTGACCTCGCCGGAGCGCTCGAGGATCATGCCCGAGTTTCCGGCCATCGCCGAGACCGTGCCCGGTTTCGCCGCCACCTCGTGGTATGGCCTTGCCGGTCCGGCCGGCTTGCCACAGCCGATCGTCGAGCGCCTCGAGGCGGCGTTGCGCGAGATCCTCGCCAAGCCCGAGGTGACCAAGCGCTACGCCGAGCTCGGCACCGATATCCCGCCGCTGGGCAAGGCCTATCTCGACAAGTTCTATCCGGAGGAGATCGCCCGCTGGGCGCCGGTTGTGCGCGCGTCGGGGGCGCGGGTCGAGTAACGCGTCTGCGTTCCGCAGGGAACAGCCCGACCGGCCGGGTTCGTGCTATAAAGAGCGTATGAAACTGCTGAGCTTCAGAACCGAGGGTCGCGCCCTGTACGGCGCGGTGGTCGGCGAGGGCGTGGTCGATCTGGCGGATCGCGTGGGCGACCGGTACCCGACCCTGCGCGCGGCGCTGGCCGGTGGCGCGTTGGCGGAGCTCGATCGCATCGCCCGCGGCGCGCCGCTGGACTACGCGCTGCGCGACATCGCCTATGACCCCGTGATCCCGGCGCCGGATAAAATCCTGTGCATCGGCCTGAACTACCGCACTCACGCCGCCGAGATGGCGCGCGAACTGCCGGCCAATCCCAGCGTCTTCGCGCGCCTGCACAATACCTTGGTGGCGCATGGCGACACGCTGCCCCGGCCGCGCGCCTCGACCCATTTCGACTTTGAGGGCGAGCTGGCGGTGATCATCGGCAGAGGCGGTCGCCATATCCGTGCCGAGGACGCGCTGAAGCATGTCGCCGGCTACACATGTTTCCTCGATGGTTCGGTGCGCGACTTCCAGAAGCACTCGGTGACGGCGGGTAAAAACTTCCCGCGCACCGGCCCGCTGGGGCCGTGGATGGCGACGGCGGACGAGATTCCCGATCCGACGACGCTCACGCTGGTGACGCGCCTCAACGGTACCGAAGTGCAGCGCGACACTGTTGACCATCTGATCTATCCGATCCCGACCCTGATTCAGTACCTCTCGACAATCACCCCGCTGGAACCCGGCGATATCATCGCCACGGGCACGCCGCACGGCGTCGGCGCCGGGCGCACGCCGCCGTTATGGATGAAGGCGGGCGATGTGATCGAGGTCGACATTTCGAATATCGGCGTGCTGCGCAACGCCGTGGTCGACGAGACGTAAGGGGAGGCTCACGCCATGTCGCTGGTAGTCCGTAACTTCGTCGCAGGCGCGGTACTTGCTCTGGCGTCGCTGGGCGTGGTCCAGCCGGTCGCCGCCCAGAGCGTACAGCGGGTCGCCCTGGTGCTTGGCAACGGCACTTATCTTGTGCAGCCGCCGGTGCCAGCTTGTCCGCTGGCGGCCCGCGCCGTCGCCGATCGTCTGCGCGCCGCGGGTTACGATGTCGTGGATCGCAACGATGTGAGCGGCGGTGGTTTCGACGCCGCCCTCGCCGATTTCAGCGGCCGGTTGGCCAAGGCGCCAGGCGCCGGCGCCTTTATCTACATCTGCGGGCGCGGCGCCAGCCTCAACGACCGCGCGTTCCTGCTGCCGGTGTCAGCGACCTTGGAGCGCCCCACTGACCTGTTCACCCAGGGGGTGCTGGTCAAGGCGATCTACGACGCCCTGTCCCGCAATAGCGCTGGTCCTTCGGTCGTGGCGCTCGACGTCATGCCGCCATCGGGCGCTAAGCCGACTGGCTTTGACACCGTGGCACAGGCGGCAAGTTCGGACGGGATGGCCGCGATCACCGTGTTCGAAGCCTCGCCTGGTCCCGCGGGCACACCGATGTCGGGGGCGCTGATTGCGACTTTGGGCAGCGCGCCGACGATCGAGAACGGCGCCTTCCTGACCGCACTCCAGCAGCGCCTGGGCTCGACCTCGGCCAGCACGATCGCGGTGGTGCGCCAGCCCAAGACCACCGGCCTGGTCGTCGGCCGCCCGGCTGTGGCGCCGCCGCCGCCCGTCGCCCCACCCGTGGCGACGCCGCCAACCCCGCCGGTAGCGCAGCCGCCAGCCCCGCCCGTCTCCGCGCCGCCCGTCGCTACGCCACCCGTCGCCACGCCGGTAGCGCCGCCGCCGCCGGAGGCGACGATGCCTGAAGAAGACCTGATGACGCTTGAGCATCGCCGGCGCATGCAGGAGGCGCTCAAGCTGCTGGGGTACTATACTGGGCCGCTAGATGGCGTATTCGGTCCTGAAACGCGGGCTGCGATCCGCCGCTTCCAAATGCAGACCATGGCGGAGCCGACGGGGCGGCTGACGCCGCAACAGGCCAGTCGCCTGGCAACCGTTCGCTAGTTGGGGGATTACGTCGTCATGGGACTGAAAGCCAAATTCAACGTCGTGATGGCCGTGGCCTTCCTGATCGGCCTCGGACTGGCAGCGTTCCTGGCCAACCAGGCGTTGCGTGAGAGCGGTCGCCAGCAGGTATTGCGTGACGCCAGCATGATCATGGCCCAGGCGCAAGCCGTGCGCGGCTACACCGTGACCGAGGTCGAGCCGCTGCTGCGCGAGCAGATGAAGGCGCGATTCCTGCCGCACTCCGTGCCGAGCTGGGCGGCGCAGACCGTGTGGCGCTTGATGCTGAAGGAGTTCCCGGACTATGCCTACAAAGAAGCGGCGCTCAATCCGACCAATCCGGCGGACCGCGCCACCGATTGGGAGGCGGACATCATCGAGAAGTTCCGCGCCGATCCCAAGCTGACCCAGTGGGTCCTCGAGCGCGACACGCCCACCGGCCCCGTGCTGGTGCTGGCCAAGCCGTTGCGCGTCACCAATCCGGCCTGCCTGATCTGCCACACCACGGCAAAGGAGGCGCCGCAGACCATGGTCGACCTCTACGGCCCCAACAACGGCTTTGGCTGGAAGCTCAACGAGACGATCGGTGCGCAGGTCGCCTCGGTGCCGATGGCCGTCGTCGACAAGCAGGCGGATCGAATGCTGATGCTCTACGTCGGCGCGTTGGCCGTGGTGTTCGCCGTGGTGATCGTGCTGCTCAACGTGATGTTGCACTACATCGTCGTGAAGCCTGTGCGCCAGATGTCGGCTGCCGCCAATGACGTCAGTCTCGGCAACATGGATGCGCCCGAGGTCGAGGTGAAAGGCCGCGACGAGATCGCTTCGCTCGCGGAATCTTTCAATCGCATGCGGCGCAGCCTCGCCAACGCGATGAAAATGCTGGGTAGCTAGCCACAATGCCACCGCCTTCGGCGCCGCAGAAGATCGGCCGCTATATCGTAGAGTCGACCATCGGCAAGGGGGCCATGGGCGTGATCTATCGCGCCCATGATCCCATGATCGACCGGCCGGTCGCGCTGAAGCTGGTGAATATCGACCTGCTCGAGGGTAATGGCCGGGCCGACTTCGTCGAACGCTTCCAGCGCGAGGCGCAGGCTGCCGCGCGCTGCGCCCACAGCAATATCGTCGCGATTTACGACTACGCGCTCCATGGCGAAGATCCCTACATCGCCATGGAGTTCGTCGCCGGCCGCAGCCTCGCGCAGGTGATCGATGGCGGCGGCCGCCTGCCGATCGACGTCTCGGCGGCGATCGCGCGCCAGATGCTCGACGCGCTGGCCTGCGCCCATGCCCAGGGCATCGTGCATCGCGACATCAAGCCAGCCAACGTCCTGCTGACATCCGATGGCCGCGTGAAGGTCACCGATTTCGGCATCTCCCGGATCGGCGGCTCCTCGCTGACCCAGACCGGCGCGATGATCGGTACGCCCAACTACATGTCGCCGGAGCAGGGCCGCGGCGAGGAGGTCGACGCACGCAGCGATCTGTTCTCGACCGCGGCGATTTTCTACGAGCTGCTGACCGGCGCGCGCCCGTTCCCCGGCCGCAACTTCCACGAGGTCACCTATCAGCTGCTCTATGGCGAGCCCATGCCGCTGTCGAAGCATCTGCCGGAGGCGCCGGCGGCGTTGGTCGCGTTTGTTGCCAAGGCGCTGGCGCGCGATCCGGCGCAGCGCTTCGCGACGGCGGATGCGATGAACACCGCGCTGGCCAACGCCTTGCGCGGCACCGTCCTGGCGGACTCGCCGGGCAATGCCGCCACGGTGATCGGACCGTCGCCGACGGCGGTGATCGGCCCGCACCTGCAGGAGATCGAGCGCAGGCTGGCGGCCTATGTCGGGCCGATCGCCGGCTACCTTGTGCGCAGCGCGAGCGGGCGCAGCACCTCGATCGAGGAGCTCTGCAAGAGCCTCAGCACCAGCATCGACAAGGTCGAGCAGCGCGAGGCGTTTCTGCGCGACGCGCTCAAGGTCTCGCGCGTCGGTGCGGGCACCGGCACGTCGGGCCTCGTCGCCTCGACCTTGATCGCGCCGCAACCCAACGCGGCGACCGCTTCCATACCGCAGGCCGATATCGATCAGGCCCAGGCCGAACTCGCCCGCCATATCGGGCCGATCGCCCCGCTCTTGGTGCGCCGCGAGCGGGCGGCGGCGCAGAGCGCCGAGGATCTCTGGCAGCGCCTGGCCAAGCACATCGACAAGCCGGCCGACCGCGAGGTCTTCCTGCGCAACCGCGCCCCGCGCTGATAGGCGGAACTTATCCGTCCGGGCATGTTGCGTCCGCCTGCCGCCTGACCCTAGCATCGTGGCAGTCAGGACAATGAAAACCGTGCGGGCAAGCCGCGCACAGGGAGGGTGTGACGATGACAGAACTCGGTTCGCGCAAGGCGACGCCGGTGCGCAGGCGTGTGGTGCTAGGCAGTGCGCTTCTCGCGCCGATGATCGCCTCGGGCGTGGCGCGGGCGCAGGATGCCTGGCCCAACCGCGCGGTGCGCTACATCAATCCCTTCCCGGCCGGCGGCGCCACCGACACGCTCTCGCGCATCTATTGCGCCAAGATGAGCGAGCTGACCAAGCAGCCCTGGGTGGTCGAGAACCGCAGCGGCGGCGGCGGCGACGTCGGCGTCGACGTGGTCGCGAAGTCCGATCCCGACGGCTATACGGTGGGTCTCGGCGGCATCGCCAGCCATGGTATCTCGGCGACGCTCAAGAAGGGCAAGCTGCCGTTCGATCCGCGCAAGGATTTCACCTTCATCAGTGGGTTGTGGTTCCTGCCCAACATGCTGATCACCAACCTCGACCTGCCGGCCAAGAACCTGCCCGAGCTGATCGAGCTCTTGCGCAAGAATCCCGGCAAGTATTCCTACGGCTCGGCCGGCGCCGGCACGACATTGCATCTCAGCGGCGAACTCTTGAAGCTGATGGCCAAGGTCGACGTGTTGCACGTGCCCTATCGCGGCGCCGCGCCGGCGATCATCGATCTCATGTCAGGCCAGATCCAGCTGATGTTCGACAACATCCCCGGCGCGCTGGCCCAGGTGCGGCCGGGCAAGGTGCGGCCGATCGCCGTCACCACGCTCAAGCGGAGCCCCTCGGCGCCCGACGTGCCGACGATCAACGAGGTGCTGCCCGGCTTCGACATCACGTCGTGGACCTGCGTCTGCGGCCCGGCGCGCATCCCGCAGCCAATCGTCGATCGCATCAACGCGCTGTCCAAGCAAGCGCTGGAATCGGCCGATGTCGCCGGCAAGTACCAGGATCAGGGCGCCACGGCGTGGTGGACCAGCCAGGCGGATATCGTCGCCTATCGCGACAAGGAGGAGACGCGGCTCGGCAATATCATCACCCAGGCCAAGATCACGCTCGACTGACGGCACGTCAGGGCGTTGATTTTCTTGAGTCTTTCGCCGTTTGACTCGGGCCGCGCGATGCGTATAGTCCGCGCCTTCTTCCGGAGAACGTGGATCGGCGCCCCAGGGCGCCGATCCCGCCCGGGTGCGCCGCACCCGATCCAGGCCTATCCGGACAAACGTGTGACGAAGGAAATCCGTTCGTGAGCAAGCGCGAATCGTCGAAGTACAAGATCGACCGACGCCTCGGCGTCAACCTCTGGGGCCGTCCGAAGAGCCCGATCAACAAGCGCGAGAGCCGCCCCGGCCAGCACGGCGCAAAGCGCACCAAGCCGACGGATTTCGGCAACCAGTTGATGGCCAAGCAGCGCATCAAGGGCTACTACGGCAATGTCAGCGAGCGCCAGATGCGTCGCTACTACGCCGAGGCGATGCGCCGCCGCGGCGACACCGGCGAGAACCTGATCGCGCTGCTCGAGCGCCGTCTCGACGCCGTCGTCTACCGCATGAAGTTCGCCGCCACCGTGTTCGCCTCGCGCCAGCTGGTGAGCCACGGTCATGTCCGCGTCAACGGCCGCCGGGTCAACATCGCCTCCTACCAGGTGCGCGACAACGATGTGATCTCGCTCGGCAACAAGGCCAAGGACCTCGCCGTCGTCATGGAGGCGAGCCAGCTCGCCGAGCGCGACGTGCCGGAATACATGCAGGTCGACCACAAGGAGATGAAGGGGACCTATCTGCGCGCGCCCAAGCTCTCCGACGTGCCGTACCCGGTTCAGATGGAACCGTCGATGGTGGTCGAGTTCTACAGCCGCTGATCGTCTCGTCCTCTGTCGGACGCGCGAACCCCGGGCAGAACGCCCGGGGTTTTTCGTAGGCGGAGTCTCAGCGCGGCGCGCGACCCCTCGCGACGATCACGCGGCCCTCGAGCTGCGCCGATACCGTGCCCAACTTGCGGATATGATCGACGACGTGCTTGGAGACCAGCAGCGCGTCGTTGGGGCCGACGAGCATGCGCGCACCGACGAGCGCGACATAGCCGTCGCCGCCGCGCGCCAGGAAGTCGTTGGTCACCACCTTGTAGAGCCTGTCCGGCTCGACCGGCTTGCCGCCGACCAGGAGCGCGACAACGCGATCGCCATCGGGCCGCGTCAGGTCGGCGCGGATGGTCATGCCCGAGACCTGCGGGAAGCGCCCGACCTCGTTCTCGGCGCCGGCGAGGCCGGCCTCGATCGCCGCGCGCAGCGTCTTGCCGCTGACCTCCAGTACGAGGGCGCGGTTGAGGAAGGGTAGCTCGGCGAGGATCAGCCGCTCGGTGATGTCGCTGCCGGCTGGATAGACGTGGTTGCCGCGGAAACCGCCGCCGTTGAGCAATGCCACGTCGGCGCCGGTGGCGGCGCGCAGCGCGTCGGTGAACAGATTGCCGATCGCCGCCTCACCGCCGCGCACCGCGGCGTTGCGGCTGTCGAGTTCAGACGTGGTGCGGCCGATGACGATATCGAGCGACTTCGACAGTCGCGATTCATAGACCGCGACCCGCGCGGCGACCTCGGGATCAGGCGCCACGTCGGCGGTGTCGATGATGCGGAAGCGCGGCCACCACGTGACCTTGCGCTTGCCGGCCACCGTCTCGACCTTGACCGACAGGTCGATGGTGGCGACGACGAGCCCGTCCATCGCCGCCTCGACGATGGCGACGCGGCCGTTGTAGCGCAGGTAGAGATCGTGGTCGTCGCCCGAGAGGATGACGTCGGCGACGCCCGAGTCGACCAGCGCGTCGTCTATATCGCGATTGGAATGCGAGACCAGGACGATGATGTCGGCGCCCTCGCGACGGAGCTTGGCGGCTTGCGCGGTGGCGGTGTCGAGCATCGAGGCGATCTTCAGCCGGCCGGGCATCGACTTCTTGTGGCTATCCTCTGCCGTCAGCCCGATGACGCCGATCTTGACCTCGCCGTAGCTGTGGATCCGCGAATCGACGACGCCGGGGATAACGGAACCGTCGGCCTCGCGTAGATTGGCGGCGTAGACCGGGAAGCGCGCCTCGCGCAGGCGCTCGAGGAAGACGTCGGGGCCGAAATCGAACTCGTGGTTGCCCGGCACGAAGACGTCGATTGGCATCATGTTGAGCAGATCGACCATGTGGGCGCCCTTGTCGAAGCCCGACATCAGCGACGGCGAGAAGGTGTCGCCGGCATGCGCCACGAGAACGTGCGGGCCGCGCGCCTTCTCGGCCTTCACCACCGCGGCGACGCGCGGCATGCCGCCACGACCCTCGCTCTCGTTCATGTTGTAGATGTCGCAGATCAGCACCAGCGAGATGCGCGTCTCGCCGGCCCGTGCGAGCGACGCCACCGCCGCGAGCAGCGCCGCCGCGAGGAGCCTGACGATTAGGCGCATGCTACTTCTTCGGCGCGTCGGCGGGCTTGGCCGCCGCTGGTTCGGCCGGCGGTGGCGGCTCCTTCTGCATCGCGCCGGTCATCGGGATGAAGTAGACGCCAAGGTCCTTCTTGGAATGCACCTTGCCGTCGGCGTCCTTGCTGAAGACGTAGAGGAACTGCTCGCGCTTGAAGGGCTGGCCGATCGGGATCACCAGGCGGCCGCCCGGTTTGAGCTGCTTCAAGAGCGGCGGCGGCACGTACTGCGCCACGCAGGTGACCATGATCAGGTCGAAGCCGTCCTTCTCCTCGGGCCAGCCGAAAAATCCGTCGCCGATGCGCGTCTCGAGGTTGTTGTTGAAGCCCAAGGGCTCGAAGATGCGCGCTACCGCCTTGCCCAGCGGCTCGATGATCTCGATCGAATAGGCCTTCTTGACGATGCGCGAGAGGATCGAGATCTGGTAGCCGGAACCAGTGCCGATCTCCAACGCCACGCTGTTGGCGGTCGGCCTGCAAAGCTGGGTCATATAGGCCTGGCCGCGGTAGTCCGACAGCGCCGAGCCCAACCCGATGGGCCAAGGCTTCGACTCCCCCTCATAGGCGACGGTGGCGAAGTCCGCCTGCGTGGCATAGTTGTAGTGATAGTACTCGCGCGGCACTTCGCGGAAGGCGCGGACGACCTCCGGATCGGCCGCGCCGAAGTGGTGATGTAACACGCTCGCGATGGTGTTCAGCGCGGCCGGCCGGCGCCTCTGCATCGCCGCCCATTCTTCGGCCGAGATCTTGACGTTGCGACCGCCTGCCTTCATCGCCGCGACGAAGGCGGCGTAGGTCCAGGGCGCGGGCTGGGCGTGGACGATCGCCGGCGCCGCCAGCGTCGCACCGGCGGCCGTCATCAACGCGCGCCGTCGGGTCAGAATCATAGGTCCGGTCTCCCTTCCGGAGGATCGAAATGCGGCCACCAACCTAAGGCTTCGCGGTCATGATTCCTAGCGGATCTACCGCACCCGGTACGACAGCGCGGCCCTATCGGCCCTGCGAGATGCGGCCGGTCATCGGGATGAAATACACGCCGACGTCGCGCCGGCTGTGGATCTTGCCGTCTTTGTCCTTGGTGTAGACGTAGAGCACTTGCTCGCGGCGGAATGGCTGGCCCACGGGGATGATCAGCCGGCCGGTGCCGGGCTTGAGCTGGGCGAGCAGCGGCGGCGGCACGTGCTGGGCGACGCAGGTCACCATGATGATGTCGAAGCCTTCCTTCTCCTCCGGCCAGCCGAAATAGTCGTCGCCCACCTTGGTGATGACGTTGTCGAAGCCCAGCGGCTTGAAGATCTTGGCCACGGCGCGGCCCAAAGGCTCGATGATCTCGATCGAGTAGGCCTTGGCGCAGACGCGGGAGAGAATCGAGATCTGGTAGCCCGAGCCGGTGCCGATCTCGAGCGCGTTCTCGCCCGGTTGCGGCCTGGACAGCTGGGTCATGTACATCTGGCCGAGATAGTCCGACAGCGCCGAGCCGTAGCCGATCGCCCAGGGATGGGCGTTGCCCTCGTAGGCCGAGGCGCCGAAATCGAAGGCGCCAGCGTAGTTGTAGTGGAAGTACTCGCGCGGCACCTCGGCGTAGGCGCGCAAACTGTGTGGGTCTGCCTCGCGGAACTTGCCGCGCAGGTAATTCTCGACGATGCGCAGCGCCTGATCGCGCCGGCGCATGACGCCGTCGAAGGTCGCCTTGTTCATGCCGATGCGGCGCTCGCTGGCGCGCATCGCCGCGACGTACTGGTCGTAGTCCCAGCCGCCGCCATAGGGCTGCGCCAGCGCCGGCGCGGCAAGGGCGGCGGCGGCGCCCTGGGCGATCAGCGTGCGGCGGGTCAGCGAGACCATGGACAGGGCTCCGGGTTACTTGGCCGCCACGCGGTCGGCCGGCAGGGTGAAGACGACGATCGCATAGAGGGCGGCGCCCAGCAGCAGCAACGACTTCAGCCCGACCGAGACCGCCAGGAGATTGGCCAGCGGCGTCGAGATAATCGAGCAGGCGCCGTTGACCGCCCAGGCCCAGGGCAGGAAGGCCAGCCGGACGCCCTGGAACTGGCTCAAGCCCAGCGCCATCGGCATGCCCAGCGCCACCGACACCGGCAGGGCGACGGCGACCAGGATGGCGATCTTGACGGCGAAGGGTTCGGTGGCGGTGGCGATCAGCAGCGGGTCGAGCCAGATGAAGGCGACCCCGCACCAGACCAGGACGGTCAGCACGGCAACGCCCAGCCAGGTCCGTGGCCGGTCGCGCACGCGCTCCGCCAGCAGGCTGCCCGCGCCCGAGCAGACCAGCATCATGGCTAGCACCAGGCCGAAGGCGAAGACGCGGTCGTGCAGGTACTGCGAGGCCTTCTCGATCAGGTAGATCTCGAGCGTCAGGAAACCCAGGCCCAGCCCGGCGAAGTACACCGCCGACTTGGCGAAGCGGCCGATCGGCAGCGCGGTGCCGCGCCGCGTCATAAGCGGCATCAGCAGCACCAAGGTGGCGATCACCAGCGCCTGCGCCAGCACCGCGAGATTGATCAGGTAGACCAGCTCCTCGCGCGGCACGAGCTCGATGCGGTCGAGAATGGTCTCGACCCGGGTGAGCGGCAGCACGGCGTGGAAATAGGGTCGGTCGATGCTGGGCGGCTCGAGCTTGAAGAAGGCGTGATAGGGCGAAGCCTGGCCGGCGACCCCCGCGTTGGCCTCCTCGCTCAGCGGATCGGAACCGGGAGGTTGCGCCTGGGTGACGTCGAAAGACACGACGGGCAGCTCGTTGAAGACCGTGCGCTTCACACCCTGGCGCGCCGGCGGGAAGACGACATCGAAGGAGCGCTCGTCGCAGAATTTCTCGAGCTCGGCGATCGCCTCGGGGGTCCAGGGCGTGGCGCTGAGCAGGATGCGCACATTCCACGCCGAACGGTAGATGACGATGTGCTTGTCCGGCTCGGCGATACCGGCGCGGCGCAGCCCCTCGCGGGCCGTGCCGAACATCTTCACGGCGTAGACCGTGAACTCGCGGATCGACACCGGGATCGACAAGGTGCCGCCGGGCTTGAGCATGCCGACATAGTCGCCGAGCACCTCGACCGACAACGCGGCGCGGTTGGTGTCGGATTGCCCGAGGAACTCGCGCGTGATGTCGATCACGTCGAACGGACCATCGCGTGCGACCACCCGTGTCGCCAGCGGGCTGGTGTCGCGGATCGTCACGCGCTGGTCGGCCGGAAAGGCCGGCGCCGGCCCAATGCCGCGCAGAAGTGCACGGCGCAGCGCGTCGTCCGGCTCCAGCGTGACGACGCGCGTGGCGCCGGCGCGCAGCGCCTCGTGGATGCGAAAGCCGCCGGCGGCGCCCAGCAGCAGCGTCCGCTCGGGCGGGCGCAGGCGATAGGGCAGGGCATCCAGCGCGGCGGCGAAGTAGCGTGTGTCGACATCGGTCGTGCGCGGCAGCGCGGCGAGGCGGTTGCCGTCGGCGTACAGGCCATAGGCGCGCGGCATGGTCGCGCCGGCCATGACGTCGGGATTGTTGGAGATGTCGGTGTCGAGCCGCTCGGTGAAATTGTCGAGCAGTTGGTAGAGGCCCTTGGGCGAGGTCACCGTGGCCAGGACGCGCGCGTCCTGGGTGTTCATGGGCGCGAAGACTTCCTTGTACTCGTTGATGCGCGCCTGGCCGAGGAAGAGAGCGGCGACCACTGAGACGACCAGCGTGGCCAGCGCGGCGATGCGCACGCGCGATCGCGGCCAGACCGACGACATCTCCAGGCAAGCGGCGAGCGCCAGCACCGGCAACAAGCAGGGCACCAGCCAGAACGGGTGCACCACGAACATCAGCGCCAGCAGCAGCGCCGCGCCCAGCCCGGCGCCGGCGAGATCGAAGGCGTAGACCCGGCCGATGCGATGGCTGTAGTGCACGAAATAGGCCGAGAGGTAGAGCCCGACCATGAAGAAGAACGGGAAGATCGCGGCGTAGTACTGCGCGATGTTGAGCAGTTGGTCGTACCAGAGCTGCTTGTTCTGCAGCTCCAGCGGGTTGAACGGCACGACGGTGACCCAGACCCAGCCCAGCGAGGCGGCCAGCAACATCAGGATCGGCAGCGACGGCAGCAGGACGGGCAGCGATCGGATCAGCAGGCGCGAGAACAGCGAGGCCACCACGCCGCTGGCCGCCAGCCCGGCCATGGTCATGGAGATCACCCAATAGCCGTACTCCGACCAGCTGGCGATGGCGAAGAAGCGCGTCAGCGCGATCTCGTAGGCGATCGAGGCGAGGCACACGAGAAAGAGAGGGACAAGACGCGCGGCCGGAACGTCCTTGATCGCGTCTGTCGCCACGCCCGGCTACTCCCCACTGCCCCTCGCGGACGCCACGCGTCCGGCCGCGCGACTGTAACGGCTGGCGGACGAAGCGCAATCGCGCTGTAGCCGCTATTCGCGAACAACGTGGTACGGCATGATCCGGGGCGGCATAGAGTTTGCTCTTGAGTTCGTCGGAGTGCGTGAGCGTTCGCGACATTGACTGCGTGCGGGGGCGCCCGAGTGCGGGTCGTCGCACGCCGATTCGGGGAGGGCTCGATGAAGAACATAGTGCGTTCGGCGATCGCCGGCGCGGCGCTGGCCTTGGCGTCCGTGGTCGGCGCGCAGGCCCAGACCCTGCGCGTGGTGATGCATTCCGACGTCAAGGTGCTCGATCCGGTGTGGAGCGGCGCCTATATCACGCGCAACCACGCCTACCTGATCTACGACACGCTGTTCGCCCTCGACGAGAAGTTCCAGCCCAGGCCGCAGATGGTCGAGAGCTGGAAGGCGAGCGACGACAAGCGCACCTGGACCTTCACCCTGCGCGAAGGGCTGGAGTGGCATGACGGCAAGCCGGTGACGGCGGAGGACTGCGTCGCCTCGCTCAAGCGCTGGGGGGCGCGCGATCCGATGGGCCAGAAGCTGGTCCTGTTCATGCAGGAGATGCGGGTCCTCGACGCCCGTACCTTCGAGATCGTGATGAAGCAGCCCTACGGCCTGGTCATCGAGTCGCTGTCGAAGCCCAGCGTCGTGGTGCCCTTCATGATGCCCAAGCGGGTGGCCGAGACTGATCCGTTCAAGCAGATCTCCGAGCACATCGGCTCCGGCCCCTTCGTCTTCAAGCAGGACGAATGGAAGCCGGGCGAGAAGGTGGTCTACGTCAAGAACGCCAAGTACAAGCCGCGCGCCGAGCCGTCGTCGGGTCTGGCCGGCGGCAAGCATGTCCAGGTCGACCGCGTCGAGTGGGTCTGGATCCCCGACCCGCAGACCCAGGTCAACGCCCTGCTCAACGGCGAGATCGACGTGCTGGAGCAGGTGCCCTACGACCTGATTCCGCTGGTCGAGAAGGACAAGAAGATCAAGCTGGTGAAGGCCGAGATCGGCAACCAGTACGTCTTCCGGCCCAACTGGCTGCACGCGCCGTTCAACAACGAGAAGATCCGCCAGGCGGCGCAGATGGCGCTGAATCAGGAGGACTTCCTCAAGGCCGTGGTCGGCGACCCGCGCTTCTATCGCCCCTGCAAGTCGCTCTATCCCTGCGGCTCGCCGCTGGAGTCGACAGCCGGCATGGAGGGCAAGATCGAGGGCAACGCCGCGAAGGCGCGCGAGATGCTGAAGGAGGCCGGCTACGACGGCCGGCCGATCACGCTGCTGCACGCCACCGACACCGCCGCGCTCGCCAATCTCGCGCCGGTGGCCAAGGCGCTCTTCGAGCGCGCCGGCTTCAAGGTCGACATGCAGTCGATGGACTGGCAGTCGCTGGTCAACCGCCTGCTGACCAAGAAGGGCCCGCCCTCGGAGGGCGGCTGGGATGTGTTCCTGACCTACTGGTCGATGGCCGATCTGTTCGATCCGCTGATGACGCCGTTCCTCCAAGCCAATTGCGAGAAGAGCCGCGCCGGCTGGCCGTGCGACGAGCAGATGGAGCGCCTGCGCGAGAAATACGCGCTGGCCACCGACGCCGCAGAGCGCAAGGCCGTCGCGCTGGAGGTGCAGCATCACTACATGAAGATCGTCACCCACGTGCATCTCGGCGAGGCCTTCAGCGTCGCCGGCCTCGGCGCGAGGGTCGAAGGATGGATCAACGCCCCGGTGACGGTGTTCTGGGGCGTGACGAAGAAGTAGCGTCGACAGGTTGTCCGTTCCCTGGCCTTCGCGGGGAGAAGGGAAGAGAGCCATCGTTGATCGCCGCACCGCCAGCTCTGGCGGCGACGGTCGGTCGGGCATAGGGTTGGCGTCACAGAACGTCGCGGGCGTGTCCCATTTCGGCGGCCGCTCATTGGCGTTGGGGAGGGTTCGATGAAGAACTTTGTCCGGTCCGTCCTGATCGCGGCGGCGTTGAGCCTGGGTGTCGCGCTGGCGCCGCCAGCGGCGGCGCAGACCACGCTCAAGGTGGTCATGCATTCGGATCTGAAGACCTTCGATCCGATCTGGAGCGGCGCCTATATCGTGCGCAATCACGGCTACATGGTCTGGGACACGCTGTTCGCGATGGACGAGAAGTTCCAGATCAAGCCGCAAATGGTCGAGAAGTACGAGACCAGCGCCGACGGCCTGACCTGGACCTTCACGCTCCGCGACGGGCTGGAGTGGCACGACGGCAAGCCGGTGACGGCGGAGGACTGCGTCGCCTCGATCAAGCGTTGGGCGGTGCGCGACTCGATGGGCCAGAAGCTCGCCCAGTCGGTCGGCGAGTACAAGATCATCGACGCCAAGACCTTCCAGATCGTGCTCAAGGACAAGTTCGGGCTGATGCTGGAGTCGTTGGGCAAGCCCAGTGTCGTCGTGCCGTTCATGATGCCCAAGCGGCTGGCCGACACCGATCCGTTCAAGGCGATCGATGAGGTCGTCGGCTCCGGCCCGTTCATCTTCAAGAAGGACGAGTGGAAGCCGGGCGAGAAGGTCGTCTACGTCAAGAACCCGAAATACAAGCCGCGCGTCGAGCCGGCCTCGGGCATGGCCGGCGGCAAGGTGGTCAAGCTCGACCGTGTCGAGTGGCTGTGGATCCCCGATGCGCAGACCCAGGTCAACGCGCTGATCAACGGCGAGATCGACATGCTCGAGACCGTGCCCAACGACCTGATGTCGCTGCTCGAGAAGGACAAAGGCGTCACGCTGATCAAGGGCTCGGTCGGCTTCCAGTACGTCTTTCGCATGAACTGGCTCAACCCGCCGTTCAACAACCCGAAGATCCGCCAGGCCGCGATGATGGCGCTGAACCAGGAGGACTTCCTCAAGGGCATCATCGGCGACGCCCGCTTCTATCGCACCTGCAAGGCGCTGTTTCCGTGCGGCTCGCCGCTGGCGACCGACGCCGGCATGGCGGGGCTGATCGAGGGCAACGCGGCCAAGGCACGCGACATGCTCAAGGAGGCCGGCTACGACGGTACCGTGATCGCCATCCCGCATCCCACCGACCTCACCGTGATCGCCAACATGGGGCCGATCGCCAAGGCGCTGCTCGAGAAAGCCGGCTTCAAGGTCGAGCTGCTGCCCAGCGACTGGACCACGGTGGTCAATCGCCTGACCACCAAGAAAGGGCCACCGTCGGAAGGCGGCTGGAGCGCCTTCTCGACGGCGTGGAGTCATATCGACATCCTGGACCCCGTCATGGCGCCCTATCTTGTCGCGACCTGCGACAAGGCGCGGCCCGGCTGGCCGTGCGACGAGAAAATGGAGAAGCTGCGCGACGCCTATGCCCGCGAGTCCGACCCGGCGCGGAAGAAGGCGATCGCCGAGGAGGTCCAGCTCTACAACCGCGAGATCGTCACCCACGTGCAGCTCGGCGAGTGGTTCGCGGTCACCGCCATGCGCAAGAACGTCACCATCGACGGCGAGCCGCCGCCGGTTCCGGTGTTCTGGGGTGTATCGAAGAAGTAGTCAGATTGACGTTTACGTTAACGTAAAACGAGTCTAGGCTTCTCCCGAGTAGCCGCCGGGAGAGCGGCCTGTGCGCATGGAGGAAACGATGAGCGACTCGTTCCGTGACGATCAGCACATCACCCGTGATCCGGCCTATCGCGTGGTCGCCCCCGACGATTTCCCGGCGATGATCGAGGTCGATCGCTACGACACGCGCTCGGACGCCTTCGACGGCATCATCGGCGCGACGCACGACCATTTCTGGGATCCGTTCAACCCCGTCTATCTCGACTACACGACGCCCTTCGACGTGACGAAGGAATACATCATGCCGCCCGAGCGTGTGCCGGAGCTGCAGAGCGCGGTGGGCGATCGGCTCGACGAAGGCCAGAAGATCCGCCTCGCCAATAACATCACGCGCTTCCGCATGTCGGGCATCCTGCACGGCGAGCAGGGCGCGCTCTCGCTGTCCGCGTCGCTGTGCGACATCCTGCTCGATCCCGGTGCGCAGGAATACGCCGCCAACCAGGCGCGCGAGGAAGCGCGCCACGTCGCCGGCTTCGGCCGCTACATCAAAGTGCGCTGGGGCTCGCCCTATCCCTGCAGCCCGGAGCTCGGCAAGTTCCTCAACGAGATCGTGCTCAGCCCGATCGTCTACAAGAAGCTCGTCGGCATGCAGATCATGCTCGAAGGCCTCGCCATGGGCGCCTTCGCCGACACCTACGCCTATACGCGCGATCCGCTGCTGAAGCGGCTGGTGCAGCTGGTGATGACCGACGAGGCCTTCCACCACAAGTTTGGCAAGATCTGGGCCGACCGCACCCTGCCCAACCTCACGCAGGAGGAGCACGACAAGGTCGAGGACTGGGCCGCGCACGTCTTCGAGTCGCTGCTCTTCAACCTCACCAGCATCAGCCAGCGCCCGTATATCTACGAGGAATTCGGGCTCGATCCGAAATGGGTGCGCGAGGCGATCCGCGAGCGCTTCGGCAGCAACAGCCGCAAGAACTCCATGAAGGAGAGCACCAACATCTTCCGCGTGCTGGTGAAGACGCTCCTGAAGGCCGGCATCATCACCGACCGTACGCGCCACGTGTATAGCCCCTGGCTCGACATCGACGAACTGCACGGCGAAGGCGACTCGATGGTCGGCGACGCCGTCGCCGCCGAGGGCATCGAGTTCCTGCGCGAGATCAACCGCAAGCGCCGGGGCGGCCAGCGACTGGTGGGCTGAACGCTTTCCGACATTCCGGGCGAAGCGAGGAATCTCCTTGAAGCGGAGCCCTCGCTGGCGGGAGAGTCGTCGCCGACGCTCGGCATGACGGTGATCGCATGACCGCATCACAGATCTTGAAGGATACCATCGCGCGCGAGGGCCTCGCGCACGCGATGGCGGCGCATAATCCGCTGTCGGCGCGGTTGGCGGAGCGCGCGGGTTTCCACGCGATCTGGGCCAGTGGCTTCGAGCTGTCGGCCGCCTATGGCGTACCCGACGCCAGCCTGCTGTCGATGACACAGCATCTCGACATGACCCGCGCGATCTGCGAGCAGGTCGCCATTCCCGTCATCGCCGACATCGACACCGGCTACGGCAATGCCATCAATGTCGGTCATGTCGTCGCGGCTTACGATCGCGCTGGCGTCGGCGCCGTGGTGATCGAGGACAAGACATTCCCCAAGGACACCAGCCTGCTGGCTGGCGGCCGGCAGGAGCTGGTCCGTATCGAGGAATTCCAGGGCAAGATCGAAGCCGCCTGCGCCGCGCGCTCCAAGGACGGGCCGCTGGTGATCGCACGCACCGAGGCGCTGATCGCCGGCGCCGGGCTGGACGAGGCACACCGGCGCGGCCGCGCCTATGTCGAAGCCGGCGCCGACCTGATCCTGGTGCACTCCAAGCAGAAGACGCCGCACGAGGTGCTGGCCTTTTGTGCGCATTGGGATCTGAAGACGCCGATCGCGCTGGTGCCGACGGCCTATCCCGACCTCACCGAATCCAAGATGCGCGCCACCGGCAAGATCGGCCTGGTGATCTACGGCAACCATGCGATCCGCGCCGCCGTCAGCGAGATGAAGCGCGTCTTCGCGCGTATCCGCGAGGAGGGCGGCATCAAGTCGGTCGACAAGGAGATCGTCTCGGTCGACGAGATCTTCGAACTGCAGGACGTGCCCGGCATGAAGGCGCGCGAGAAGCGCTTCCTGCGGTAGCACGCTGTCATCCCGAGCGTAGCGAGGGATCTAGGATCAGCCTGGATCCCTCGCTACGCTCGGGACGATAGATCCGTTCGCAGGAGCACCATGACCGACCGCAAGCCCAGCCGGCTGAGCGCCGATATCGATCTCGAAGCCGACGGCAAACGCACGGGCTTCGTGCGTATCCCGCACTCGGTGCATCGGTCCGCCTATGGCTGGCTGCCGCTGCCGATCGCCTGCGTCAACAACGGCGAGGGCCCACGCGTGCTGCTGATGGCCGGCAACCATGGCGATGAGTGGGAGGGCCAGCTCGCGCTGGGCAAGCTGATCCGCACGCTGGAGCCGAAGAACGTGCGCGGCAAGCTCACGATCCTGCCGTCGTCGAACTTCCCGGCGGCGATGGCCGGTATGCGCACCTCGCCGATCGACGAGGGCAACCTCAACCGCTCGTTCCCGGGAAACCCCGACGGCACGATCACGCAGCAGATCGCCTACTTCATCGAGTATTCGCTGATGCCGAAGTGCCAGTTCCACTTCGACCTGCATTCCGGCGGCAGCTCGCTGATCTACATTCCCAGCAGCCTGTGCCGTCTCGATCCCGATCCGACGCGGCGCAAGGCGCAGATCGCGCGCATGCGCGCCTTCGGCGCGCCGATCGGGTACGTCAGCACCTCGCCGCAGGGCGACGAGCGCACCGCGACCTCAGCGGCGATGCGCCAGGGCGTCGAGCACATGGGCACCGAACTCGCCGGCGCCGGCGCGGTGACACCCGCGGCGTTGAAGATCGCCGAGGAAGGCCTGCTGCGCGTACTGGCGCATATCGGCGTGCTGCACGGCCTCGACATTCCACCGCCACCGAAGACGCCGACGCGGCTGATGCGCGTCGAGGGGCCGGACTACTACGTCTACGCGCCCGATGGCGGCGTGTTCGAGCCGTTGGTCGAGCTCGGCGACGATGTCGTCGCGGGCCAGCCGGCGGCGCACGTACATCAGCACGACACGCCGTGGCGCGAGCCTGTCGTGGCGCGCTTCGCGCGCGCCGGCACGGTGATCTGCAAGCGCCAGCCCGGTCGCACCGAACGCGGCGATTGCCTGTTCCATCTCGCGACGGACTACGTCGAGTAGAACGCTACTCCGCCGCCTGCCGCGGGGAGTCCGCGGCCGCGTCCTCGGCCTGCCATTTCGAGCCCAGCGTCGCCAGCGTGCCCAGCACGCCGCGCAGCTCGTGGCCGCGCGCGGCGAGCGCGTAGGTCACCTTGGGCGGGATCGTCGCCTCGTAGTGGCGTGTGACCAGGCCGGCCTGCTCCAGCGAGCGCAGCCGCTCGGTCAGCATCTTGGCCGACACGCCGCTCACGCGCCGCTTCAGCTCGCCAAAGCGCTGCGGGCCGTGCTCGCCCAGCGTGTAGAGAATGTAGGTCGTCCACGGCCCCATCAGCAGCCGCAGGATGAAGTCCATGGGACAGGAGGCGGGGTTCTCCCCGCCGCTACTCTTCCCCTTCAGCATGGTCGGAATCCTCGGCTTGATCGCGTGATGGCGAACATTTGGGGATTGTCGGTAGTTACGTCAAGGTACTTACTCTAGAAAGGTTTCTTCTGCGCCCGTCTCCCAGTCGAGCGGCGAAAGGCTCACCTGAGCTGATCCGGCGTAGGCCGCCTAAGGCTCGGCCGCTGAACGGCGTCCGAGCGCTTTGTTGCGAGTGCGTCCTAGTTCTCTTTCGCAGGCCCGTGCGCATGCGGTCACAAATGTCGCGCCATCGCTTAGCGGTGCGTTGATTCGGGGGAGAAGCTGGCGGATACTTCCGTCAGACGAAAGAGTGCGAATCGAACGCACGGGTCGGGGAGCGAAGCGCAACCAGCCATCGCGGGCACGCCGCGAGGCCGCTCTCTGATGACGCGATCGTCGAGGAGGTGCCATGGGCTCGATGAAGATCACCAGGCGCGGTGCGCTGAAGCTGACAGCCGCAAGTGTGGGCGCCTCGACGCTCACCGCGCTGGGCTTCTCGCCGGCGCAGGCGCAAGGCGCGGTGCGCGCCTTCAAGCTCGAACGCACGACCGAGACACGCAACACCTGCCCGTACTGCTCGGTGGGCTGCGGCGTGATCATGTACTCGGTGGGCGATCGTTCGAAGAACGTCCACGGCAAGATCATCCATATCGAGGGTGATCCCGACCACCCGACCAACCGCGGCACGCTCTGCCCCAAGGGCGCCGGTCTGATCGACTTCATCAACGCCAAGACGCGCCTGCAGTACCCCGAGTACCGCGCGCCCGGCGGCAAGGAGTGGAAGCGCATTTCATGGGACGAGGCGATCGACAAGATCGCGCGTCACGTGAAAGCCGACCGCGACAAGAATTTCATCACCAAGAACGCCGATGGCCAGACGGTGAACCGCTGGCTCACGACCGGCTTCCTGGCGGCCTCCGCGACCTCCAACGAAACGGCATGGATCACCTACAAGGCGGTGCGATCCATGGGGATGGTCGTCTTCGATAATCAAGCGAGGGTTTGACACGGTCCGACGGTGTCCAGTTTGGGCCCGACTTTCGGACGCGGTGCGATGACGAACCTGTGGGCTGACATCAAGAACACAGATCTCGTCGTGATTATGGGCGGTAACGCCGCCGAAGCGCATCCCTGCGGCTTCAAGTGGGTGACGGAAGCCAAGCACCACAAGAAAGCCAAGCTGATCGTCGTCGATCCGCGCTTCACGCGCTCGGCGGCGATGTCGGATCTGTTCATCCAGATCCGGCCGGGTACCGACATCGCCTTCTTGGGCGGCGTCATCAAGTACCTGCTCGACAATGACAAGCTGCAGAAGGAGTACGTCCTCAACTACACCAACGCGGCCTACATCCTGCGCGCCGACTACAAGTTCGAGGACGGCCTGTTCTCGGGCTACGACGAGGCCAAGCGCGATTACAACCGCGCCAGCTGGGAGTACGAGTTCGGCGACGACGGCTTCGTCAAAGCCGATACGACCCTGCAGGACCCGCGTTGCGTCTTCCAGGTGATGAAGGCGCATTTCGCGCGCTACACGCCCGAGATGGTCGAGCGCATCACCGGCGCGGCGAAGGACAAGTTCCTCGAGGCGTGCAAATGGATCGCCGAGACGTCGGCGCCCGACAAGGTGATGACGTCGATGTACGCGCTGGGCTGGACCCAGCACTCCAAAGGCTCGCAGAACATCCGCACCATGGCGATGATCCAGCTGCTGCTGGGCAATATCGGCCTGGCGGGCGGCGGCATGAACGCGCTGCGCGGGCACTCCAACATCCAGGGCCTGACCGATATCGGCCTGATGAGCAACCTGATCCCCGGCTACCTGACGTTGCCGACGGATGCGCAAGCCGACTTCGCGGCCTACATGCGGCCGCGCGGCTTCAAGCCGCTGCGGCCCGGCCAGACCAGCTTCTGGCAGAACTACGACAAGTTCTTCGTCTCCTTCATGAAGGCGATGTGGGGCTCGGCGGCGACCAAGGAAAACGACTGGGCCTATGACTATCTGCCCAAGCTCGACGTCGGCGCCTACGACGTCCTGCGCGGCTGGGAGATGATGCACCAGGGCAAGATCAACGGGTATTTCTGCCAGGGCTTCAACCCGCTGATGTCGTTCCCCAACCGCGGCAAGCTCGCCACGGCGATGGCCAAGCTGAAGTTCCTCGTGGTCATGGACCCGCTGGCCACCGAGACCAGCGAGTTCTGGCAGAACCACGGCGAGCACAACGCCGTCGATCCGGCGAAGATCCAGACCGAGGTCTTCCGCCTGCCGACGACGGTGTTTGCCGAGGAGGACGGCTCGCTCACCAACTCCGGGCGCTGGCTGCAGTGGCACTGGAAGGGCGCCGAACCGCCCGCGGAGGCGATCACCGACATCGAGATCATGGCGAAGATCTTCCTGAAGGTACGCGAGCTGTACCAGAAGGAGGGTGGCGCCTATGCCGATCCGATCCTCAAGCTGACCTGGGACTACGAGAAGCCGCAGCATCCCAGTGCGGAGGAGCTCGCGCGCGAGCTCAATGGCCGCGCGCTGGCCGACGTGCCCGATCCGCGCGACGCGGCACGGCTGGTACTGCGCCGTGGCCAGCAGCTCAACGGCTTCGGCGAGCTGCGCAACGACGGCACGACGATGTGCGGCAACTGGATCTACTCCGGCTGCTGGACCGAGGCCGGCAACCAGATGGCGCGGCGCGACAACAGCGACCCGGGCGGGCTGGGGCTGACGCCGCGCTGGGCGTGGTCGTGGCCGGCCAATCGCCGCATCCTCTACAACCGCGCGTCGGCCGACGTGAAGGGCGCGCCGTTCAATCCCAAGCAGAAGCAGGTTTGGTGGAATGGCGAGCGCTGGACCGGCTACGACGTGCCCGACTACGGGCCGTTGGTGAAGCCCGAGGCCAGCGTCGGCCCGTTCATCATGAACCAGGAGGGAACGGCGCGGCTGTTCACCCGGGGCATGATGCGCGACGGGCCGTTCCCGGAGCACTACGAGCCATTCGAGGCGCCGGTGGCCAACCCACTGCACCCGAAGGTCGGACCCAACCCGGTGGCGCGCGTCTTCAAGGGCGACATGGAGGTCTTCGGCAAGGCCGCCGACTTCCCCTATGTCGCCACGACCTACCGGCTCACCGAGCACTTCCACTTCTGGTCCAAGCACGTGCGCATCAACGCGATCACGCAGCCCCAGGAGTTCATCGAGCTCGGCGAGGAGCTGGCCAAGGAGAAGGGCATCTCGAGCGGCGATCTGATCGAGGTGCGCTCCAACCGCGGCCGCGTGAAGGCCGTCGCCGTGGTCACCAAGCGCATCAAGGTGCTGAAGATCGACGGCAAGATGGTGCACACCGTGGGCATCCCACTGCACTGGGGCTTCACGGGCGAGACCAAGAAGGGCTTCGGCTGCAACCAGCTGACGCCCTACGTGGGCGACGCGAACATCGAGACGCCGGAGTACAAGGCGTTCCTGGTGGACGTGAAGAAGCTCGGCACGACGGCGGCATAGGGAGGCGACGATGAGCAGTCTTCAGTCTCTCGACATCCGCCGTCGCTCGGCGACGGTGACGCAGTCACCAAGCCAGCGCGAAGCGACCGAGATCGCCAAGCTTATCGACGTCTCGCGTTGCATCGGCTGCAAGGCCTGCCAGGCCGCGTGCCTGGAATGGAACGACCTGCGCGAGGAGGTCGGCGTCAACGTCGGCGTCTACGACAACCCGCACGACCTGACGGAGAACACCTGGACGCTGATGCGGTTCACGGAGATCGACGTCGACGGCCGCTTCGAATGGCTGATCCGCAAGGATGGCTGCATGCACTGCGCCGATCCGGGCTGCCTCAAGGCCTGCCCGGCGCCTGGCGCGATCGTGCAGTACAAGAACGGCATCGTCGACTTCATCTCGGAGAACTGCATCGGCTGCGGCTATTGCGTGAAGGGCTGCCCCTTCAACATTCCGCGCATCTCCAAGAAGGACGCCAAGGCGTACAAGTGCTCCTTGTGCTCCGATCGCGTCGCCGTCGGCCAGGCGCCGGCCTGCGCCAAGGTCTGTCCAACGCAGGCGATCTCCTTCGGCACCAAGAAGGACATGGCCGCCTGGGCCGACAAGCGCATCGCCGATCTCAAGGAGCGCGGCTACAAGAGCGCCGGGCTCTACGACCCGCCGGGCGTGGGCGGCACGCACGTGATGTACGTGCTCAAGCACGCCGACCGGCCGCAGATCTACGCCGGCCTGCCCAAGGACCCGAAGATCAGCCCGCTGGTCGAGTTCTGGAAGGGCGTGACCAAGCCGCTGGCGCTCGCGGGCGTTGGCCTCGCGGCGCTGATCGGCTTCTTCCACTACGTTACGCACGGACCGAACGAGGTCCAGGCGGAGGACGAGGAAGCCGCCGCCAAGGCGCGGCGTACGCCGGCGGAGTGATCGCCGGCGCGGCAGGGCGTGGCGCGGGAGCCGGCGTACCCGGCCCCGCGCGGTAGTACAGGGAGGGCCAGGACATGGCCGACAAGAACAACATTCTCGATCGCTACACCGCGGGCGCGCGGCTCAACCACTGGATCAACGCCATCCTGATGATATGCCTGGTGCTGTCAGGCATGGCGCTGTTCCATCCCTCGCTGTTTTTCCTGACTGATCTGTTCGGCGGCGGCACGATGGCGCGCATCGTCCATCCCTGGATCGGCGTGCTGGCGATGCTGAGCTTCCTCGGCCTGTTCATCCGCTTCTGGCGCTTCAATCTGTGGACCAGGGACGACAGCGCCTGGATGCGCAACGTCAAGCACGTGGTGTCGGGCGACGAGGCCAAGGTCCCGGAGGCCGGCAAGTACAACGCCGGCCAGAAGCTGGTGTTCTGGCTGATGTCGATCCTCACCATCCTGCTGCTGACCAGCGGGCTCGCCATGTGGGACTCGCAGTTCGGCGAGTACACCACGATCGATCAGAAGCGCCTGGCGGTGGTCGTGCACGCCGGCGCGGCGGTGGCGCTGTTGATCGTGGTGATCACCCACATCTACGCCGCGATCTGGATCCGCGGCACGATCCGCGGCATGACGCGCGGCTCGGTCACCGGCGGCTGGGCGTGGCGCCATCACCGCAAGTGGCTGCGTGAGGAAGTGGGCAAGACCAAGTGAGTCTCAAGGGACGCGTCGTCCCCGATCCGGTCGATATCGGCCAGATCGCGGCGCCGCCCTTCGTTCGCTTGCCCGATATCGCCACGCATTTCGCGGCGCGCGCGACGCGGCTGGACGCGCTGGCGCCGGGCAACCCGCTCGAGCCGTTTTTGCGTTTCGTCGCCGACATCGCGCGGGCGCAGCACAAGGCGGCGGGCGCGTTGTCCGCCGGCATGCTGCCTGGCGATGATCACATCGCCTTCTGCAAGGCGCACCGCTTTGCGCTGATCGAGCGGCTCACGTGGGTGCGCGACGCTTCGTTCGTGTCGGGCGCGCGCGCGATCGCCCGCGCGCTTATCGGCGTGAGGATGCCCGAGGCGGCCGCGAGCGCGCTCGCCGCCTTCACCGCGCGCGACGACAAGTCGATCGACGCTCTGGCCGACCGCCTGCTGCGGGAGGAGCAGGAACCTTGGGACATGGCCGAGGTCCCGTTTGTTGCGGCGGCCTTGGAACTGCATTGGGCGCGCATGGCGGCGCGGCTCGACCCGGCGGTGCCGGTACCGCTGGAGCCGCGCAGCCTCTGCCCAGTCTGCGGCTCTACCGCGTTGACCTCGGTGGTCGAGGCGGCGGCCGGCCGGCAAGGCTCGCGCTTCCTCTGTTGCGGCTTGTGCCAGGCCCGGTGGAACTACACCCGCATCCAGTGCGCCCATTGCGTCTCGACCAAGGGTATAGCCTACCACCACGTCGAGGGCGGCTCGAAGGCGGTGCGCGCCGAGACCTGCGACGAGTGCCGTACCTACACCAAAGCGCTCTATCTCGAAGAAGCGCCCGACCTCGATCCGGTGGCCGACGACCTTGCCACCCTTCCGCTCGATCTCCTCGTTGGCGAGGCCGGCTGGCGGCGCGCGCGGCTGAACTGGTACCTGATGCCGCAGGACGAGGAGGCGCCCGAGCCGCTGAGCGCGACCTCCGCGTGATCGGCGCGCTCCGCAGATGGATGGCTGGCCGCGAGCCGGCCGACGCGGCGTTGGCGCGCGCGCGCGCCGCTTTCGACGCCGGCGATGTGAGCACCGCCTTCGACATCTGGCACGCGCTGGCCCATCAGGGCATAGCGCGCGCGCAGGCCAATCTTGGCGGGTTGTTCGCCACCGGCGTCGGCGTCGAGCGCGACGACGACGAAGCGGCGCGCTGGTTCCGTATCGCCGCCGAGGCGGGCGACTCGGTGGCCCAGCAGAACCTGGCGCTGATGTACTATGAAGGCCGCGGAACCGACGGCGACCTGACACAGGCCGCGCGCTGGTACGCGCGCGCCGCCGAGGCCGGCGAGACCGAGGCACGGAACATGCTGAGCTGGATGGCTTACGAGGGCGTCGGCATGGAACGCGACGTGGCGCTGGCGCGGCGCTGGGCCGAACCGGCCGCCGCCGCCGGCAGCGCCTCGGCGATGAGCAGGCTGGGCCAGATCTTCCACAACGCCGAGGGTGTCGAACGCGATCCCGAGGCCGCCGCCCAGTGGTTCTCCAAGGCGGCGCGGCTGGGCGATACCGAGGCCCAGGCGATGCTCGGCGCCGCCTATCATCTGGGCCTGGGCGTTCCTCGCGATCAGATGCTCGCCTATCGCTGGCTGGCGCGCGCGCAGCGCCGTGGTAACGAGGTGGCCGCGGGTTTCCTGCCGCGCGTCTCGCCGCTGTTGAGCGAGTCGCAGCGCGAGGAGGCCGAGCGGCTGATCGCGGCGGGCGACGGCGCCTAGCGGAGAGGGCTCGACCATGCCGGCTTTTGTCGACGATTTGCGACGGCGCGCGGAGGAGGCGGCGCGCGCCGAAGCCGCCTATCGCGCCGAGTCGCGCGATCGGCTGGCGGCGCTCGAGCAGGCGCGCGTACTGGCCTATCGCCGGGTCGGGCTGATCGACGCGCTGGCCAGGGCGGTCGCTGCCGGGGAGGACCGCGCGAGCGCGACCGACGCCGGCGTCACGGCGCTCTGCGACATGACGGGCTGGTCTTCGAACGAAGCCGCCTATGACGAGGTCCGTGCGCGCCTGGGCGCCGTCGCCGACGAAGCCTGGCTGGCCGAGCACCCGACGGAGGCCGACGGCAAGCCAATCGATGTGGCGTTGGCTTTCACGCACTTCGAGGCGTGGTACGCCGAGCGCTTCGGCGCCGCCTTCACCTCGCTGATCGCGCGCGACGTGCCCAGCCTCACGCCGCTGGTCGACTTCTGACATGGCGGCGGCCTTCGACGCCTGGCTGCGCGATACCTTCGCGCGCACCAAGGGCTTCACTGCGCTGCTGGTCCTGGTGAAGCGAGACCGCGACACCATATGGCCGCTGGGCTCATCCTATGCCAACGTCATCGGCAACGAGATGTCGTGGCGCGAGTTCCGGGACATGCTTGACCGCTCGAAGCTGCAATGGGACGCGGTCGCGGTCTTTCCTGCCGCTGGGCCGAATGGCGGTCCGCTGCCCGACGGTCAGGCGCGTTTTCGCCTGAAGCAGGCGCAGGACCGCCTGATCGAGGATCACGCCACGATCAACGAGGGCGCCTTCTTCGACCGCAAAGGACGGCCGCTCCGACTCGATCCGGCTTGACCTGTCGTCCTGCCTTGCGCTCAGGACCACGGAGCTGAATCACAGCCGTCGAACTCCTCCGCCGCCATCTTGGCGAGGAAAGGCTCGATCGCCGCAGGCCCATAGAGCAGCGCGGCGCTCGCCGTCGCCCAGTCGTCGGGCCTTACCAGCACGAACCAGCCCTCGCCATAGGGATCGCGATTGACCGGCGAGGGGTCGTCCATCAGCGCCTCGTGGCTTTCCACCACGTGGCAGCCGAAGGCGATCTTGGCTGGGCCGACATACTTGCCGGCCTCGACAACGGCGCAGGCCTGGCCGGGCTCGAGGCGGCGATCGGCGCGCTTGGGCGTGGCGCCCACCACCTCGCCGCCCATCGCCACGGCGATGCGGGTCGGGCCGACGCGCACCAGCCCGTCCGCTTCAGGCCGGTACCACAGCATGTTCTCGACATCGTACCACAGATCGTCGGGCAGCTCGCAGCCCTTCACATCGGCCATCGCCGCTCCTCAATAGGTCAGCACGCGGCAGTCTTCTTCCATGATCTTCTGCACCAGATAGCCCGCGCCGACGAGGCCGGCGCATTCCGGGATCAGCTCCTCCCTGGTCATGTCGAAAAGTTCGAGGTTGTTGGAGCAGGCGTAGAGCTTGGCGCCGTTCTCGTGCGCTTCCTTGATGAAGTCGTAGACCGTGGTCTTGGCGCCCGCCTTCACGCGCAAGGTCTCGGCCACGCCGCGCTTGAGCAGCCGGCCGGCGGTGGCGGTGCAGATCACCTCGACCTCATAATCCATCGCCGCGGCGACGGCAGCCTGATAGAACGGCGCGCCCAGTTCCTCGCCGTTGCGCGGATCGGTGTTGACCATCACGATCACGAGCTTCTTCATGGCGTGAGGCTAGCATGTCTGCGCTGCGGGTGCTCGATTTCGGCTCCGTCTCGCCCGTCATGTCGCTGGCGATATGGCACGGCGTCGCCGACGCCATGGGCGCGGCCGACGATCCCGTCATGACGCTGTCGAACCCCGACGCGCCCTTTATCTGCGTCGGCTTCCACCAGGACGTGGCGCAGGAGGTCGATGCGGCGTGGTGCGCCGCCCAGCGCATGCCGGTCATCCGTCGCGAGGCCGGCGGCGGCGCCGTGCTGCTCGACGCGCCGCATCTCTTCGTGCATTTCATCTATCCGCGCCGGCTGGCGAACGGCCGCGCCGCGACGCTCTATCCCCGCTTCATCGCGCCCTTGGTCGAGACCTACCGCTCGTTGGGTGTGGCGGCGCGGTATCGCGCGCTGAACGACATCCATGTCGATGACCGCAAGATCGGCGGCTCGGCGATCGCGTCGATCGGCGAGGCCGTGGTGTTCGCCGGCATGATCCTGTTCGACTTCGATGCCGAGCGCATGGCGCGCGCGCTGCGCGTGCCGTCGGAGAAGTTCCGCGACAAGCTGCGCACCTCGCTCGGCGACTACATCACCAGCCTGCGCCGCGAGCTGGATACGCCGCCACCGCGCGAGCGCGTAGTTGAGGTGCTTCTGAGCCATCTGCCGCGCACGCTCGATGCCGATCCGCAGGCGAGTGAGGCGCGCGAGGATGAGCGCCTGGCCATCGAGCGGCGCGCGGCGTCGCTTCTCGACCCGGACTGGACGCACAAAGCGGGAAGACGCGCGATCGCCGATGGCGTGAAACTCATGGCTGGCGCGGCGCTGGTCGAGGCCGACTGGAAAGCGCCGGGTGGGCTGCTACGGTTTCGGGCGCTGGCGCGCAATGGCGTGCTGGTCGATCTGGATCTGGCGGGCGACTTCACCTGCTTGCCGATCGACGGGCCGACGCGGCTCGCGTCAGCCCTGCGTGGGTCGCGGCTCGACTTACCCGATCTGCCGGCGCGCATCGACCATCATATCGCCACGCTGGGACTCGACATGCCGGGCGTCGGCGGCGGCGATCTCGCCGCCGCGCTGATCGGCGCTATCCCCGAATGGGCGGCGCGGGCGCCTCTCGCGCCATCGCCGTAGGCGCCGCTTCCCCAGGCGGACGATTTGCGCCATCTTGGCCGGCACATGAAAAGACGCGCGCTCATCACCGGAATCACGGGGCAGGACGGCTCATATCTCGCCGAGCTGCTGATCGCCAAGGGATACGAAGTTCACGGAGTCCTGCGCCGGGCCAGCCTGTTCAACACCGATCGAATCGACCATCTGTATCGCGATCCGCACCAGACGGGGCTTCCGATCCACCTCCACTATGGCGACCTGACCGATGGCGCCAGCCTGCGCCAGGTGCTGGGGACCGTGCAGCCCCAGGAGATCTACAATCTTGGAGCGCAAAGCCATGTACGGGTGTCGTTTCAGATACCGGAGTACACGGCCGAGACGGTGGCGATGGGAAGCCTGCGGCTTCTGGAGGCGGCTCGCGACCACGTCGAGCGGCACGGCCAGGCCGTCAGGATCTACCAGGCCGGTTCGTCGGAGATGTACGGCGCCGCGCCGCCGCCGCAGAACGAGCGCACGCCGTTCCGCCCCCGCAGTCCGTACGGGGTGAGCAAGGCCGCGGCGCACTGGTACGCGGTGAATTATCGCGAGGCCTATGGCCTGTTCATCTGCAATGGCATCCTCTTCAATCACGAAAGCCCGCGCCGCGGCGAGACCTTCGTGACGCGCAAGGTGACGCGCGCCGCCACCCGCATCAAGCTCGGGCTGCAGGACAAGCTCTACCTGGGCAACCTCGACGCGCGCCGGGATTGGGGGTTCGCCGGCGACTACGTCGAGGCGATGTGGCGCATGCTGCAGCAGGATGAGCCAGATGACTTCGTCATCGCGACCGGCGAATCGCACAGCGTTGGCGAGCTCGTCGAGCTGGCCTTCGGCGAACTGGACCTCGACTGGTCCCGGCATGTCGAGATCGATCCGCGCTACTTCCGGCCGAGCGAGGTCGATCACCTACGGGGTGACAGCGCCAAGGCACGCGAAGTGCTGGGATGGGCGCCGAAGACCAGTTTCTCCGAGCTGGTGAAGATGATGGTCGTCGGCGATCTCGATCTGGCGCGGCGGGAGCTGGCGCTCGAGGAATTCGGCCGGCAGGAACCGCGGCGAGGCGCCGCGCACTCATGAGGCGGCGACGATGACCGGCACCTACTCGCTGGCCGGCAAGAAAGTCTATGTCGCCGGTCACGCCGGCATGGTCGGCAGCGCGCTCTCGCGGCGACTGGCGGGCGAGTCGTGCGCCGTGGTGACTGCCACCCGCGCCGAGGTCGATCTGCGAGACCAGGCTGCCGTCCTCGACTGGATGCGGCGTGTTCGTCCGAACTGCGTGATCGTCGCCGCCGCGACCGTGGGCGGCATCCTCGCGAACTCCACACGCCCGGCAGAGTTCCTCTACGACAACCTCGCCATCGCCGGCAATCTCATCGAGGCGGCGCGCATCGCCGAGGTCGAGAAGCTGCTCTACCTGGGCTCTACCTGCGTCTATCCACGCCTGGCGCCACAGCCGATTGCCGAGGAGTCCTTGTTGACCGGCCCGCTTGAGCCCACCAATGAATGGTACGCCATCGCCAAGATCGCGGGCCTGAAGCTGTGCGCCGCCTACCGACGCCAGTATGGTTGCGACTTCATCGCGGCGCAGCCCACCAATCTCTACGGCCCCGGCGACAACTTCAATCTCGCGAGCGCACACGTCATCCCGGCGCTCATGGCCAGGATCCACGCAGCCAAGCTGGCCGACGCGCCTGCTGTGGAGTTGTGGGGCACGGGAACTCCGCTGCGCGAGTTCCTCCATGTCGACGATCTCGCCGACGCGCTCGTCTTCCTGCTGCGGCGCTACTCCGACGAGATGCACATCAACATCGGGTCGGGCGAAGAGATCTCGATCGGCGATCTGGCCGCCACCCTCACCGCGGTGATTGGCTTCGGTGGCGCGTTACGCTACGACCGCAGCAAGCCGGATGGCACGCCGCGCAAGCTGGTCGACTCGAGCCGGCTCCGATCCATGGGCTGGCGCGCCTCGACGTCGTTACGCGACGGGCTGGCGAGCACCTATGCTTGGTACCTGCGGCACGTCGGCGGCGATGTTCGCACCTAAGGTCAGTTGCCCTTCTTGCTGATGTTCCAGAACACCGCCGCGGGGCCCTGCAGCCAGCCCTCGACCACGCCCTTGCGATAGGCGCCGAAGGCTTTGTACTGGCCGACGACGAGGTAGTGCGCCTGCTCCATCACGCGATCCTGGATCTTGAACGCCAGGTCCTTCTTGGCCGCCTCGTCGGTGGCGCGCGAGTAGTCGGCGCGCAGCTTCTCCAGGGTCTCGTCGCACGGCCAGCCGAACCACGCCTTGTCGCAGCCGCCATGGGTGAAGGCGTTGGCGACAGGGTTGGCGGCGTCGACCGCCACGGTCGTGGTGAAGAACATGTTCCAGCCGCCCTGCGCCGGCGGCTCCTTCTTGGCGCGGCGCGAGACCACCGACTGCCAGTCCATCGACTGCATGTCGACCTTGAAACCGACGCGCTCGAGCTGCGCCTTGGCCACCGGCGCCAGGCGGTTCGACGATTGCAGGTCGGTCTGATGCATCAGCACGATCAGTGTGCCGTCGTAGCCCGCCTCCTTCAGGAGCGCGCGCGCCTTCTCTAGGTTCGGCTTGAGCAGCAGGTCGCCGAAGGTCTTGGTGTGCGGGTTGCCGCAGGTGAGCGGCGCGTTGCACTCGAAGTAGATGTCCTTGTCGCCGACCTGCGCCTCGAGATAGTCGCTCTGCGCCGTGGCGTAGAATGCCGCCAGTCGGACCTTCACATTGTCGAACGGCGGGTGCAGGTGGTTGAAGCGCCCGATGATCTGGCTGCCCGCCGGATTCCAGCCGTAGAGCGCGACGTTCTTGTCCTTCTGCAGGATCGGGAAGAGGTCGGGCGGCGGCACCTCGATCATGTCGATCTCACCCGCGAGCAGCGCGTTCACCGCAGTCAGCGGATCGGGGATCGCCAGCCATTCGACGCGGTCGACCTTGACCACTTTGCCGCCGGCCATGCCCGAGGGCGGCTCATTGCGCGGCTTGTACTTGGGATTCTTGACGTAGACGACCTTGTCGCCTGGCTTCCAGTCCTTGCCGCTGAAGATGAACGGACCGGAGCCGGTGAAGTCCTTGATCTGCTGATTCGACGGCGTCGCCGCGACACGCGCCGGCATGATGAAGGGAACCAGCGAGCTCGGCTTGCCGAGCGTCTCGATCACCAAGCCGTAGGGTTCCTTGAGCACCAGCTTGAAGCTCTTGGCGTCGATCGGGGTGATCTCGGCGACGCGCGTCCACATCTGCTGGGCCATCGAATCGCGTTCCGCCCAGCGCTTGAGCGAGGCGACGACATCGGCGGACGTCACCGGCTGGCCGTCGTGGAACTCCAGCCCGTCGCGGAGCGTGAAGGTCCAGACGAGTTTGTCATCGCTCACCGTCCATTTCTCGGCCATTTGCGGGCGGATCGCGAGCGTCGCGTCCTGGCCCAGCAGCGTGTCGTAGATCAGGTAGCCGTGATTGCGCGTGATGTAGGCGGTGGTCCAGATCGGATCGAGGATCTTGAGGTCAGAGTGCGCCACCACGCGCAGTGTCGTCTGCGCCTGCGCCGCTGCGGCGATTGCCAACGCGACCGCGCCGACGGCCGCCGATTTCGCGATTTTCCCGATGAACGACATGGTCCGTCTCCCGTCGCCAAAGTCCGGCGGCACGATAGCAGGTGCGGGCGCCTCGCCAAATCGCTTAGGCTCCCGCCACGCGAGACGGGAGTGAAGACATGGCGAATGCGGGCGTCTATCGCTATCCCCACATGGACCAGGTGGTCTTCGGCAAGCCCTGTGCCGAAGCCCTCGCCGAGGAGACCGCGCGCATCGGCGCCAACAAGGTCTTCATCGTCGCCAGCGGCACGCTCAACCGCTCGTCTGATGTCGTGAAGACCGTCGTCGGCAGGCTGGGCAATCGCCATGCCGGCACCTGGGACCGCATCGCCGCGCACACGCCGCGTACCGACTGCGTCGCCGCCGCCAATGCCGCGCGCGAGGCCGGCGCCGACCTGATCGCCACCGTGGGCGGCGGCTCGGTGACAGACGCCGGCAAGATGATCCAGCTCTGCCTCGCCAACGACGTGACCAAGCCGGAGCAGCTCGACGACTACAAGCGCGTCACCAACGCCGATCCGCCGACGCGCAAGCCGGTGAAGGCGCCCACGGTTCGCCAGGTCGCGATACCGACCACGCTGTCGGCCGGCGAGTTCAACCCCGACGCGGGCTGCACCGACACCGCGACAAAGAAGAAGGAGTCGTACTTCCATCCGCTGCACGTGCCGCGCGTCGTGATCCTCGATGCGGCGGCCACGGTGCACGCCCCGCTGTGGCTGTTCCTGTCCAGCGGAATCCGCGCCGTCGACCACGCGGCCGAGGACATCTGCTCGCCGCGCTGCAACGCCTACTCCGAGGCCGCCGACATCCACGCGCTGAAGCTGCTGAGCCGCGGCCTGCGCGGCGTAAAGGCGGACGAATCCGACATGGCCGCAAGGCTCGACTGCCTGATGGGCATGTGGCTGTCGGTGGTGGGCTCGCAGGCCGGTGTCGACAAGGGCGCCAGCCACGCCATCGGCCATATCCTCGGGGGCACCGCCGGCGTGCCGCACGACTACACCTCGTGCGTGATGCTGCCCTACGTCATGCGCTGGAACAAATCAGTGAACGCCGAACGCCAGGCGGTGGTCAGCGAGGCTTTGGGCCGGCCCGGTGTCGACGCCGGCGACGCGCTGCACGAGCTGATCAGCGGTCTCGGCCTGCCGCGCACGTTGAAGGAGGTCGGCGTCGAGCCCGGCCAATTCGACCTGCTGGCCGAGAACACGATGCACGATCGCTGGACCTATACCAACCCGCGCAAGATCAGCGGGCCCGGCGACATCAAGGCGATCCTCGAGATGGCGGCCTGACGCGCCGGAGCCGGGCCTTCACCGTGAGCGTGATGCGTCAATCGCGATAGAACACGGCGCGCGTGCGCCACTGCCCGTCGTCGCCGCGGCAGGCGATGCCGCTTACCGTCTCGCGGCGCGCACCGATCGTCTCGACGCGTTCGTACTCGCGGCAAAACTGGTCGCTTTGGTTCTTGAAGGTGCGTGTCGGCTTCACGATGCCCGATGCGCCGCTGTCGGGGTTCTCCCAGCTTACCGGCGTGCCGCTCACCTGCGTTTCCAGCGCGCGACGCAACGTCGCCTCGGCCAGCGCCGCGTCGCGCGCGCGCTGTTCGCTCGCCAGCTCGAAGTTGCGCCGCGCGAGGAACTCGCCCGTGCCGAAGCCCAGTCCAGCGCCGATCAGCAGCGCGACGCTCGCGGCGATGGCGGCATATGGCGCGAAGCGTCGCCAGCTCGTGACGGGACGCTCCGTCAGGCAGGGTTGGGGCAGCGGCGGCAGATTGCCGTGTGTGGCCGGAGCCAGCGCCGCATGCAACAAGGCGCCACTGCCAGCGAAGGCCTGCAAGCGCTCGGCCAGGCGTGTATCGCGTGCGAGATCGACTTCGAGCGCTTCGGCTTCGGTACCGGCGAGCTCGCCGTCGAGATAGGCCAGCAGGGTGGCATCGTCGTATGTCGTCATGAGTGTCCGCCTCCTGTGGCGGTCTGGACGGCCGAGCCGTCGACGAAATCGCGCAGCGCGACGCGGGCGCGCGCGACACGGCTGGTGAGTGTGCCCACCGGCAGGTCGAGCACCTCGGCGGCATCGCGATAGGAAAGGCCTTCGACCGCGACCAGCAGCAGCGCCGCACGCTGTTCCTCCGGCAATCGTCCGATGAAGCCGCGCACCTTGGCGAGCGTGATGCTGGCTTCCAGGGCGCGCGCCTGGTCGCGCGCCGCCAAGGTGTCGGGGTCGACCGGCGTCAGATGCGCGCCGCGCACGCGGTTGGCCTGCTGACGGTTGATGTGGATGGTCTGCACGATTCGGTACATCCAACTGTCGAGACGCGTGCCCGCCTGCCACTGGGCGATACGGCTGATGGCGCGCTCATAGGCGGCCTGCACCAGGTCGTCCGCCTCGTCGAGCGAGCCGGTGAGCCCGTACGCGAAGCGCCGCAGGCGCGGCTGCAACGCGGTCATCGCCGTCCAGGTTTCCTTGTTCATCGTCGGCGTCGGGGCCACGCGTTTTCGTGGCCAGTCTCGCGCCGTGGCGACGGGACAACAACAGAACTATTTCCTCGATCGCCGGGATGTGGCGGCCCGGTGAGCTGTTATCGCTACGTCGAGGACCGCCCAGGCGATGGCGTTCGCGGCAGACCAAGCGTAGAGTCCGCACAGCTTCATTCGACGAGACGTCAATGGATAGCGATAGCGCCCATATCGAGCTCGCTCCGCCGCCGGCACGGCGACGCCGGATGCTCGCGCTGTTGCTCGCCGTGACCCTGGGTATGTCGGCGACGACCGCCGACGCGTCCGGCGGCGGGAGCGGTGGTGGCGGCGGCTCTGGCGGCTCCGGTGGTGGTGGCGGCCCCGGAAGCGGCGGTTCTGGGAGCGGCGGCCCCGGAAGTGGCGGCCCTGGAAGTGGTGGCAATAGCGGACCTGGGGGCTCGGGCGGTTCGGGCAGTGGCGGGGCCGGTAGCGGTGGATCCGGGCCGGGCTCCGGGCCCGGATCGGGCGGCCAATCGACCGGTGGACAAGGTCCAGCCGGTGGTCCTGGTGGTATCGGCGATGTTTCACCGATCGCGCGCGATCTGACCCCGAAAGAGGAGGCCGACCTCATCGCGCGCCGGTGGAGCGATCCACCCGGGATACCGTCGCCGAAACGGTAGGCGGCAAGGGTGCTCAAGCTCTCACGCTCTTCCGTGGCGGCGCTGGCGCTTATGGTCGTGGCATCGGCTGCGGCCGCGCAGGAGATCGCCCGCGCGCCGCTCGAGCCGATGGACCAGGCCATCGCGGACGAAGCGCGAATTCGCACCTTGGAGACGACACCCAGTCGCGTGCGCGTGAGCTGGCGCGGTGTGACCGCCGGCGTTAACGGCGGGATCGAGCCGTTGCGCACGTATCTGGCGCGTAACGGCATGATGTGCCGTGAGTTCGAGGAGACCACGCAGCTCCCCGATCAGGCTCTGGTCGTAAATCGCCTCGCCTGCCGCGACGATAAGGGCCGGTGGCATATCGTTCGTTGAGTCGCGGTTCGGGATGTAAGTCTGTCCTCGCCTGTTCTCTTGGTGACCGGTGCGTCGTTGATGTGCTCCCGGTCGTCCACGAGGCAGGAGAAATGCCATGACTTTCGTCACATCGCGCGCCCGCGCCCTCTCGACGCCAATGATGCTGGCCGTGGTTGCTGGCGTGCTCAGCGTCGCGCCCTATGGATTCAAGGTCACCGATGAGGGCGCCACGGTCTCCGTCGTGTCCGCCGATGCGCGTGGCGGAGGTGGTGGCGGTGGCGGTGGCGGAGGTGGTGGCGGTGGCGGCGGTGGCGGCAGCGGCAGCTCGGGCCCCGGTTCGGGCGGTGCGTCGGCGTCGGGCAGCTCCGGCCCCGGCAATGGCGGCAACTCCGGTCCGTCCGCCAACTCCGGTCCGGGCAACGCTGGCCAAGCGGGTGCCGGCCAGACCGGCGGCGGACGCGGCGTGTCGGGCCGGGGCGGCGGGCACGGCGTGGGGCATGAAGCCAACCACGCGAACCACGAACCCAACCATGCCACCAATCCCGAGGCGCACCACCATTCCGCGGATGCTCCGGGCCATCGCTAAGGCAGCGCGATCAACCATCCATCGAAGGCCGCTCTCGCAGCGGCCTTCTTTCCCGAGCGCCGTCCCAAACGCAAAGGCCGCCCGCGAGGGCGGCCTTTTCAGGGGCGCTTCGGCGGCCTACGCGGCCTGCTGAACGGCGACGCCCTTGTCCTTGAAGACCTGCTCCAGCTCGCCGGTCTCGTACATCTCGCGCACGATGTCGCAGCCGCCGATGAACTCGCCCTTGACGTAGAGCTGCGGGATCGTCGGCCAGTCGCTGAATTCCTTGATGCCCTGGCGGATCGCCGGGTCGACCAGCACGTTCACACCCTTGAAGCGCACGCCCATGTGGTCGAGCACCTCGACCACGGCAGCCGAGAAGCCGCATTGCGGGAACACCGGCGTGCCCTTCATGAACAGCACCACGTCGTTGGTGGTGACCTCTTCCTTGATGCGGTTGGCGACATCGCTCATCGCTGTCTCCTGTGGATCCTGTGGGACCAGTGTACCCTAACTGGCCCCGGGCGCCATGGTCGTCAACTTCAGGGCGTGCAATTCCCCGCCCATGCGGCCGCCGAGCGCGGCATAGACCATCTGGTGCTGCTGGATGCGGGATTTGCCGGCGAAGGCCTGGGATATGACTGTCGCCGAGTAGTGGTCACCGTCGCCGGCCAGGTCCTCAATCCGGACCTCGGCGTCGGGCAGGCCGGCCTTGATCAGGCGGACGATGTCGTCGGAAGCCATGGGCATTGACGGGTCCCTCAAGCCGCTTCACCGGCCATGTAGGCCGGGAGCCAGGTTTCGTGCGAGCGGCGCAATTCGCTCAGCGATATGGCCATCAGGCCCTCGACCGTCAATGCGCCGCCGCCCGACGTGCCGATCCTGCGGGCTGGCACGCCTGCCCGGGCGGCTGCGGCAATCACGGCGTCGGGTCTGGCGGTCGCCAGCAGGTAGCGGCCCTGGTCCTCGCCGAACAGCCAGGCATGCGGGGCGATGTCGCCGGGTGCCTCGATCGTGGCGCCGGTCGCGCCCGCCATCGCCATCTCGGTGAGCGCGATCAGCAGGCCGCCGTCGGACAGGTCGTGGCAGGCCGCGACATGGCCGGCGCCGATCTGGCCGCGCACGAAATCGCCGTTGCGCCGCTCGACCGTCAGATCGACCGGCGGTGGCGCACCTGCCTCGCGGCCATGGACCTCACGCAAGAAGATCGACTGGCCGAGATGGCCTTTGGTCTCGCCGACCAGCACCAGCGCCAAGCCGGCCTCGCGCAGCGCGATGTCGACGCAGCCCTCGACATCGGCCAGGAGGCCGACGCCGCCGATCACCGGCGTCGGCATGATCGGCCGGCCCTCGGTCTCGTTGTAAAGCGAGACGTTGCCGGAGACGATCGGGAAGTCGAGCGCGCGGCAGGCCTCGGCCATGCCCGTGATGCAGCCGCCGAACTGGCCCATCACCTCGGGCTTGGTTGGGTTGCCGAAATTCATGTTGTCGGTGCAGGCCAGCGGCCGCGCGCCCACGGCGGTGAGATTGCGCCAGGCCTCGGCGACGGCCTGCCGACCGCCAGTCTCGGGATGCGCGGCGCAGTAGCGCGGCGTGCAGTCCGACGTGATCGCCAACGCCTTGGGCTTGTTGGCGGCCACGCGCACGACGGCCGAATCGCCGCCCGGTCGGATCGCGGTGTTGCCCATGATGAGGTGATCGTATTGCCGCCAGATCCATGCCTTCGACGCGAGGTCCGGGCAGCCGATCATCTTCAGGAGCGCCGCGCCGTAGTCCTTCGGGGCCGGCACGTCGGCGATCGCCAAGGTCGACGGCAGCCTGGTCTCGGTCCATGGCCGCTCGTACATCGGCGCCTGGGTGACCACCGGTGGGATCGGGATGTTCGCCACCACGTCGCCATGCCAGCGCAGCACCATGCGGCGCGTGTCGGTGAGTGTGCCGATGACTGCGAAATCGAGCTCCCACTTCTCGAAGACCTTGCGCGCCATTTCCTCGCGGCCGGGCTTGAGCACCATGAGCATGCGCTCCTGGCTCTCCGACAGCATCAGCTCGTAGGGATTCATGCCGGTCTCGCGCATCGGCACGCGATCGAGATGCAGCTCGACGCCCAGCTCGCCCTTGTCGGCCATTTCGAACGAGGAGGAGGTGAGACCGGCCGCGCCCATGTCCTGGATGGCGACGATGGCGTCGGTCGCCATCAGCTCCAGGCAGGCCTCCAGCAGCAGCTTCTCGACGAAAGGATCGCCGACCTGAACGGTGGGCCGTTTGCTCTCGCTGTCCTCGCTGAACTCGGCCGAAGACATGGTGGCGCCGTGGATGCCGTCGCGGCCGGTTTTCGAGCCGACGTAGACGATGGGATTACCGAGGCCGGCGGCGGCCGAATAGAAGATGCGATCGGCAGGCGCGATGCCCACGGTCATCGCGTTGACGAGGATGTTCTCGTTGTAAGCGCGATGGAAATTGGTCTCGCCGGCGACGGTGGGGATGCCCATGCAATTGCCATAGCCGCCGATTCCCGCGACCACGCCCGACACCAGGTGGCGCGTCTTGGGATGCGACGGATCGCCGAAGCGTAGCGCGTTGACGTTGGCGATCGGCCGCGCGCCCATGGTGAAGACGTCGCGCAGAATGCCGCCCACGCCCGTCGCCGCGCCCTGGTAGGGCTCGATGTAGGAGGGGTGGTTGTGGCTCTCCATCTTGAAGACGGCGGCCTGGCCGTCGCCGATGTCGATCACGCCAGCGTTCTCGCCCGGCCCGCAGATCACCCATGGCGCCTGGGTCGGCAGCTTCTTCAGCCAGACCTTCGACGACTTGTAGGAGCAATGCTCGCTCCACATCGCCGAGAAGATGCCCAGCTCCACCATGGTGGGATCGCGGCCCATGATGCGCAGTAGGCGCTGGTATTCATCGGGCGCCAGGCCGTGCTCGGCGACGACCTGCGGCGTGATCACCGGCTCGTTGGGCAGCTTGACCGGCGGGTTCTTCTCGGGGGCGTTCATGGTTCAGGCGATCGCGGCGACGAGGCTCTCGAACAAGGCCTTGCCATCGGTGCCGCCGAAGCGCGGCTCGATGGCGTTCTCGGGGTGCGGCATCATGCCGAGCACGCTCTTGGTCTCGTTGAAGACGCCGGCGATGCTGCGCAGCGAGCCGTTGGGATTGCCCGCGGCGAGGTCGCCATCGGCGCCGCAATAGCGCAAGGCGATCTGGCCGCGATCCTCCATGCGCTTGAGCGTGTCGTTGTCGACGAAGTAGTTGCCCTCGGCGTGGGCGACCGGCACGCGGATGATCTGGCCCTGCTGGTAGCGGTTGGTGAACAGGCTCTGGCTGGTCTCGACCTTCAGATGCACGTCACCGCAGACGAATTGCAGGTGCGCGTTGCGCATCAACGTGCCGGGCACGATACCCATCTCGGCCGCGACCTGGAAGCCGTTGCACACCGCCAGCACCGGCACGCCCTTCTCGGCGCGTGTCTTGACCTCGCGCATCACGGGCGAATGCGCCGCCATGGCGCCGCAGCGCAGATAGTCGCCGTAGGAGAAGCCGCCGGGGATCACGATCAGGTCGACCTTGGGCAGCTCGCTGTCGCCATGCCAGACCATTGCCGGCTTCGCACCCGAGGTCAGCGCGATGGCGTTGGCGATGTCGTGCTCGCGATTGGTGCCGGGGAAGACGACGACGGCGGCTTTCATCACGCCACCAGCTCGATGCGGTAGTTCTCGATCACGGTGTTGGCCAGCAGCTTGCGGCACATCTCGTCGAGGCGGGCCTTGGCGCGGGTTTGGTCGGTCTCCTCGATCTCCAATTCTATGAACTTGCCCTGGCGCACGTCGCCGACCTCGGGGAAGCCCAGGCGATGCAGCGCGTTGCCGATTGCCTTGCCCTGCGGGTCGAGGACGCCATTCTTCAAGGTGACGTGGACGCGCGCCTTCATGGTCTCCTGCCTACTGAACGGTGGTGGGGCCGCGATGGTCGCCGGCGCCGGGGTCGAGCAGGATGCCGAGCCGCCGCGCGACTTCCTGGTAGGCCTCCTCGACCTTGCCGAGGTCGCGGCGGAAGCGGTCCTTGTCCATCTTCTCGTTGGTCTTCAGATCCCACAGCCGGCACGAATCCGGGCTGATCTCGTCGGCCAGCACGATTCGGACCATCTCGTCCTCGTACAGCCGGCCGAACTCGATCTTGAAGTCGACCAGCTTGATGCCGATGCCCAGGAACAGGCCTGAGAGGAAATCGTTGATGCGCAGCGAGAGCGCCACGATGTCGTCGATGTCCTGCGGCTGCGCCCAGCCGAAGCAGGTGATGTGCTCCTCGGTGACGATCGGGTTCTTGAGCTGGTCGTTCTTGTAATAGAACTCGAGGATCGAGCGCGGCAGCTGCTGACCCTCGGGGATGCCGAAACGCTCGGCCAGCGAGCCCGCGGCGACGTTGCGCACCACCACCTCGAGCGGGATGATCTCGACCTGCCGGATGAGCTGCTCGCGCATGTTCAGCCGACGGATGAAATGGGTGGGCACGCCGATCTCGTTCAGCCGCGTCATCAGATATTCCGAGATGCGGTTGTTGATCACACCCTTGCCGGTGATCGTGCCCTTCTTCGAGTTGTTGAAAGCGCTGGCGTCGTCCTTGAAGTATTGGACGATGGTTCCGGGTTCGGGCCCCTCATAGAGGATCTTGGCCTTGCCCTCGTAGAGGCGGCGACGGCGGCTCATGGGGCTCTCTCCGGGGCGTCGGCGGAGGAGGCCCGCCGCACCCGTTGCTCACGCCGGGTTCTAGCAGGCGCATACCTTGGGGTGCAACACGCTGGGGCCTGCCGTCGCAGCCTCTTGTGGGTTACCGCGTGCACTACCAAGTCACTGTCAATTCGTGCTTTTTTCGGTTAGATGACGCTGTAGTCAGATTACCGCAAGACCCTTTCCGGAGCCCGCGATGGCCGCCGCCCAGATCACCTACGATGCCGCCTACGACACCGTCGACCGTGACGACTTTCCGGCGATGATGGCCATCAGCCGCTATGGCCGACGGTCCGACGCGTTCGACCGCATCATTTCCCAGACCCACGACCATTTCTGGGATCCGCTGGACCCGACCTATATCGATTTCAGCCAGCCCTTCGACATGGCGACCACGCCTATCCTGCCGCTCGAGAACATCATGGAGCTCAAGAGCGCGGTGGCCGACAGGCTGGACGACCGCCAGAAGATCCAGCTCGCCAACGACGTCACCCACTGGTCGCTGTCGAGCCTGCTGCATGGCGAGCAGGGCGCGCTCTCGCTCTCGGCCAGCCTGTGCCACATCCTGCTCGACCCGGGCGCCCAGGAATACGCCGCCAACCAGGCGCGCGAGGAGGCGCGTCATGTGGCGGGCTTCACGAAGTATATCGGCGTCCGCTGGGGCGCGCCGCTGCCGGTGGGCGCCACGGTTGGCAGGCTGCTGACCGAACTGGTGACCACGACCGAGGTCTACCGCAAGATCGTCGGCATGCAGATGCTGGTCGAGGGCCTCGCCATGGGCGCCTTCGCCACGCTCAACGCGCAGACCAACGACCCCGTGCTGCGGCGTCTGGTGCAGCTGGTGATGAGCGACGAGGCCTTCCACCACCGATTCGGCCGCATCTGGGCGCAGCGCACCATCGGCAAGCTCACCAAGGAGGAGCACCAGCGCGTCGAGGACTGGACCGCCGAGGTCTTCCAGGTGCTGTTCTTCAACCTCATCAACGCCGAGCAGAAGCAGATTATCTACGGCAAGTACGGCCTGCATTGGGAATGGGTGCGCGACGCCGTGCGCGAGGTGTTCTCGGACGAGGATCGTCGCCAGCAGCTCACCAACAGCACCAATATCTTCCGCGTGCTGATCAAGACCCTGCTGCATGCCGGCATCATCACCGACCGCACGCGCCCGCTCTACGCGGTGTGGGTCGACATGAAGGAGCTGGCGAGCGACGGCGAGGAGATCCCCGGCGCCGCCGTGGCCGAGGAAACCATGATCATGCTGCGCGAGATTAACGCCAAGCGGAAGCGCATCGTCAGCAAGGATATCGGCTTGGCGGCGCAGTAGTCTCTGTTGCCTTCGCCCCTTTGAAGGAAGGTTAGAACAAAGACAATCCAGCCATTACGGCAGTCCTGCCCTGAAGGCGAAGAGACTCTAGGCCGGCTCGGTCAGCGCCGCGGCCAGTGCCATGCGCTCGCGGGGGCCGATATTGATCGTGTCCTCGAGGTAGCGCTCGACGCTGCCCCAGCGGCCCTCGATCGTGTCGAGCGCGGCGGCGAGGAAGGATGGCCGCACCTTGACCAGGGCGGCGCGCACCTCGTCGGGGAACTCCGAGATCGTCAACACCCGGGGCACGTAGTGGTCGTTGCTCAGCAGGTAGTCCGCGACGATGACGTCGCGCGGCACGCCCAGCACCGAGAGGATCAGCGCCGCGGCGACTCCGGTGCGATCCTTGCCGGCGGCGCAGTGGAACAGCAGGGGCTTATTGCCGGCGTTCAGCAAGCGCTCGAACATGCGGGCGAAGGCGTCGTGCTTCTCCAGCGCGTACCAGCGATAGGTCTGCTCCATTACATCCACGGCGACGGCGGCGTCGAGCGGCCCGCGCTCACGGCGGCGGCGCAATTCCTCGGCCACGGTGGGTTCGATCGGTGAATGCAGGCGCACGCCGGGGGCGAAGGCTGGCGCCGCGGCCGCCTCGTTGACGCCGCGGAAGTCGACGATGGTACCCAAATCCAGCGCGTCGAAGCGCGAGCGGCCGGTGGGGCTGAGCTCGTCGAGATTGGCCGAGCGGTAGATGACGCCGCGCTTCACGTGGCGGCCGTCGCGCGTCGCGTAGGCGCCGACACAGCGGACATTGCTGGTACCCTCGATGGGGATCAGGCGGTCGTAGGTGGTCATGGCGCCAATGTGGGACGGGAGTGTTTCAGAATTGATACCGCCGCAGGCCGCCGTCGACCGGGATCACCGTGCCGGTGATGTAGCCGGCAAGCGGCGAGGCGAGAAAGCAGACGAGCGCCGCGATCTCCTCGGGCTCGCCGTAGCGACCGACCGGGATCTCGTTCTCCGACTGCCACTTGCGGTACTCAGGCGTGTAGTTGCGCAGGATCTGTTCGCTGTGGATCCGGCCGGGCGGGATGCAGTTCACGGTGACGCCGTGCTTGCCGACCTCACGTGACAGGCCCTTCGACCACGAATGCATCGCCGCTTTGGCGCAGAAGGCGCCGTTGATGCCGTCGGGCTCGGATTTGCCGGTGATGTTGACGATGCGGCCGAATTTGCGCTCGATCATGCCGTCGATCAACTTGTCGGCGATCTGGCGCTGGCGCGTGAAGTTCAGGGTCATCGCCTCCTGCCACTGCGCCTCCTCGGTGTGCAGCTTGAAGTGGCGGCTGCCGCCGGCGTTGTTGACCAGGATGTCGACGCCGCCGAGCTCCTTGACCGCCGCTCCAGTGATGGTCGCCGGCGCGTCCTCGCGCATCATGTCGCACTCGATCAGCGCCGGGCGCGCGCCGCCCGAGGCGACGATCTCGTCGGCCAGAGTTTCCAGCAGATTGCGCCGGCGGGCGACGACGGCGAGCTTCACGCCCTCCGCAGCGAGCGCCTTGGCGATGCCGCGGCCGATGCCGATGCTTGCGCCCGTGACCAGCGCCGCACGGCCGGCGAGTTTGAGATCCACGGGCTACTTCGATTCTTCCATCACCTGCTTCTTGGCCTCGTCGATCAGCTTGTCCATCTGCTTGCGCACGACACCGGCATCGGCCGGCTTGCCGGCGGCTTTGAGATCGCCCAGCACCTTCTGCAGCACGTCGTCGTCGCCGGCCTTCTCGAAGTCGCTCATCACGACTTCCTTGGCGTAGGCGTCGGCGTCGGGGCCGGCCTTGCCGAGCTGCGTGGCGATCCAATGGCCAAGCAGGCGGTTGCGCCGGTTATTGACCTTGAACTGCAGGTCCTGGTCGCGCTTGAACTTGTTCTCGAAGGCCTTTTCCCGCTCGTCGAAAGTGCTCATCGCGATCCGTCTCCCATGGTCCGTCAGGCGGCTCTGCCATGCGGGTATATAGCCTCGACAGTGGGCATCCGCCACCCTGCGTGGCAGAGTATCCGTCGAACCGGAGGAACAGGCATGAGCGACGATCTGGCGACATGGCGTCAATGGATCGGGCGGGGCGAGACGCGCGAGGACTTGGCCGCTCCTTTTCCACCGCACGCGCTGATCCAGACGTTCGACACCGGCGATGCCCGCCTGAAGACCGGCGACGCGCTGCCGCCCCTGTGGCACTGGCTCTATTTCCTCGACACTACCCCGCGATCGAAGCTCGGGCCGGACGGGCTGCCGGGCCGCGGCGACTTCATGCCGCCGGTGAGCCTCCCCCGGCGCATGTGGGCGGGCAGCCGTTTCACCTTCCACGACGCGCCGCTGAAGCTCGGCGATACCCTGCGCCGCGAATCGGCGATCACCGCGATCGAGGGCAAGAGCGGCAGCACGGGCGAGATGGTGTTCGTGACCGTCCGCCACCGCGTCTTCGGCGCCGCGGGCCTGGCGGTGGAGGAGGAGATCGACGGCGTCTATCGCGAGGCGGCCAAGCCAGGCGAGACGCAGAAGGCCGGCCGTCCGGCGCCCACCGACCCGACGTGGAGCAAGACGATCACGCCCGATCCCGTCCTGCTGTTCCGTTTCTCGGCGCTGACCTTCAATCCCCACCGCATCCACTACGACCAGCCCTACACCACGACCACCGAAGGCTATCCTGGCCTGATCGTGCACGGCCCGCTGATGTGCCTGCTACAGGTCGAGCTGGCCCGCCGCTCGGTGCCCGATCGCAAGATGAAGAGCTTCGCGTTGCGCGCGCTGGCGCCGGTCTATGACCGCGCGCCCTTCGACGTGCAGGCGCGGCGCGAGGCCGATGGCTCGCTGACGACCTGGATCCGCAGTCCCGATGGCGCGATGGCGCAGCAGGGCAAGGCCGTGTTCGCATGACCGCGATAATCGACAAGCTCGAACACTATCGTTCCTGGATCGGCCGGACCGATACGCGTGAGGACCTCGTCACCGCCTATCCGGTGCGCGCGATGATGGCGACGCTCGAGACCGGCGATCCCGCGCCCAGGATCGGCGACGAACTGCCGCCCTATTGGCACATGTTCTATTTCCTGGAGGCCGCGCCGGCCTCGCAGATCGGCCCCGACGGCCATCCTAAGCGCGGCGGCTTCCTGCCGCCGGTCGACCTGCCGCGGCGCATGAACGCCGGCAACCGCATCGAGCTGATCCAGCCGGTGCGCATCGGCGACACCGTCAGCCGCGAGGCCAGGGTCACCGACGTGCAGGGCAAGACCGGCGGCAGCGGTGCCATGGTGTTCGTGACCGTGCGCAACACCATCAGCGGCAAGGACGGCCCGGCGATCGTGCACGAGCAGGACCTGGTCTATCGCGGCGATCCGGCGCCGGACGCGAAGCCGGCGACGCCGAAGCCAGCCCCTACCGACGCGACCTGGTCGCGCACGGTGACGCCCGATCCGGTACTCTTGTTCCGTTACTCGGCGCTGGTCTTCGTCGGTCACCGCATCCATTACGACCTGCCCTATGTCACCCAGGTCGAAGGCTATCCCGGCCTGCTGGTGCACGGGCCGCTGATGGGGCTGATGCAGCTCGAGCTGGCGCGGCGCGAGAATCCTGGTCGCCGCGTGCCGCGCTACGAATTCCGCGCTACCAGCCCCGTCTATCACACCGCGCCGTTCACGGTGAACGCGCGGGCGGAGAAGGACGGTACGGTCACGACCTGGATCGCCAACGCCCAGGGCGCGCTCTGCCAGCAGGGCAAAGTGACATTCGCGACATGAGGGTGATTGCTCCGGATCGTCGCTGACGCGAGCTTGGCGGCAATATCGCCCGGAGCCCCTCATGCCGCGTGTGTCCGAAGTCACCGACGACGGTGGTGACCCGATCCTGAGCAAGGTTTTCGCGCGCCAGCGCGAGATGTTCGGCGACCTGCTCAATCCCACCAAGGTGATGGCGCATTGCCCGCCGATCCTGGAGGCGTCCGGTCGCTTGAGCGCGGCGCTGGAACAGTCAAACCGACTGCCGGCCGGCCTGCGCGCGTTGCTCTATCTCAGGGTAGCGACGATCAATGGCTGTCCCTTTTGAATGGACATCAACGCATCACGTGTGATGCAGGCCGAGACTGACGGCGAAGAGAAGATGCACAACGTCGCGCGCTGGCGCGACGCCCCGGTGTTCAGCGAGGCCGAGCGGCTAGCGCTGGAATTCGCCGAGAAAGCGACCATCACCGGCCAGCGAGTTGAGCCGGAGCTGATCGCCAAACTCAAGAAGCACTTCGACGATTCTCAGATCGTCGAGCTATCGGCGGCCGTGGCGCTTGAGAATTTCCGGAGCAAGTTCAACGTGCCGCTCGGCGTCGAAGCCCAGGGCTTCTGCATTGTACCGGCGCGTTGAGCGCTCGTAGGCGCGGAAAATTGACCCCCGGTGCCATCCTGCCATGATGCGTCCGACGCAATTCGGCGCGGACAGGGCATGGCGGATTCGGCGGAAACCATAGCAAACCATAGCAACGGGGCGCTGGCCGCCCCGTGGCGCATCGGCGTCGATGTCGGCGGCACCTTCACCGACCTGGTGCTGCAGGACGCGGCCGGGCGCATGGTGATCGGCAAGGTGCCTTCGGTGCCGGCCGATCCCAGCAAAGGTGTGCTCGATGCGGTGATCGACGTGGCGCGCAAGCAGGGCATGGCCGTGCGCGATTTGCTGCGGGGCTGCGCCATGTTCGTGCACGGCTCGACCATAGCGACCAATACCATTCTCGAAGGCAAGGGCGCGCGGGTCGGCATGCTGACCACCGAGGGTCTGCGCGATTCGGTCGAGATCCGCCGGGGCTTGCGCGAGAACATGTGGGATCACCGCACGCCGTTCCCGCCGGTCCTGGTGCCGCGCTACCTGCGTCGGCCGGTGCGCGGCCGCATCGCCGCCGATGGCAGCGAGTTGGCGCCGCTCAGGATCGAGGACGTCGATGCCGCTATCGCGATGTTCCGCACCGAAGGCGTCGAGTCGGTGGCGATCTGCCTGATCAACAGCTACGCCAACGGCGCGCACGAAGCCGCCGCCGCGCGCCGCGTGCGCGAAGCCAACAACGCCTGGGCGGTCTCGGTGTCGAGCGAGATCATGCCCGTGGTCGGCGAGTACGAGCGCGGCTCGACCACGGTGGTCGACGCCTATGTCGCGCCGCGCGTCGCGCCCTACCTGCGCGCCCTCGACGAGAAGCTCAGGTCCGAAGGCCTGCCGCGCGGCCTGCTGCTGGTGCAGAGCAATGGCGGTGTGGCCTCGGTGGCGCAGGCAGCGACGCGGCCGGTGAACCTGGCGCTGTCGGGGCCGGCGGCCGGTGTCGGCGCGCTTCAGATGTTCGCGCGCGCCGCCGGCACCGATGATCTGCTGTCGATGGAGATCGGCGGCACGTCCTGCGACGTGATGCTGATGGCCGAGGGACGCGTCGCGGCCGCCGATCACCTGATGGTCGGCGGCTATCATCTCTCCACGCCGGCCATAGAAATCCATACCGTCGGCGCCGGTGGCGGCACCATCGCCGGCGTCGATGCCGCGGGCATGCTGTTCGTCGGTCCCAAGGGCGCCGGCGCGCGGCCGGGGCCGGCCTGCTATGGCTTCGGCAATACCGAGCCCACCGTTACCGACGCGCTCTTGGCGCTGGGCCGCTTGCGTCCCGGCCCGATCGCCGACGGCGCGGTGACGCTCGATGCGACGCTGGCGGAGAAGGCGTTGGCGCAGGCCATCGGCGGCAAGCTTGGGCTGTCGGTCGAGCAGGCCGCGTCAGGCGTGATCCGACTGGTCGAGCAGAACCTGCTGCACGCGGTCGAGCGCATCTCGATCGAACGCGGAGTCGATCCGCGTCGCCTGACCCTGGTCGCGGCCGGTGGCGCCGGCCCGATGCATGGCGCGTCGGTCGGCCGCGCGCTGGGCTGCAAACGCGTGTACGTGCCGCGGGTCGCCGGCGCCTTCTGCGCGTTGGGTATGTTGCATACGGATGCGCGCCAGGACTGGCTGCGGGTCTACGACGGCGACATCGACTCGCTCGATCCGGTCGCGCTGGTCGCCGCCTTCGCCGCGATGGAGACCGAGGCGCGACGCACCCTGCACGCGGAAGGCTTCGACGATGATCGCCTGCTGGTCGTGCGCGCGCTCGACCTGCGCTATCCCGGCCAGCAATCCTCGTTGCAGGTCGATCTGCCCGAAGCGGGCTTTGATGCCGCCGCCGTGCGCCGGGATTTCGAGGCGCAGCACCAGCGGCTGTTCGGCCATATCCAGCCCGGCGGCCGCATCGGCGTCGGCGCGCTGCGCGTTGCCGGCATCGGACGAGTCGGTGCGGTCGATCCGCAGGGACCGTCGGCGGCGACGGACGCGGTGCAGCCGATCGCCACGCGTCGCGTGTGGATCGGCGAGACGGAAGGCTGGGCCGACGCCAAAGTCTACGCTGGCGCCGATCTGCGGCCAGGCCACGTGCTGCGAGGCCCGCTCATCGTCGAGGAAACCACCACCACCGTCTTCGCCGGCCCGCGCGACACGCTCCGTGTCGACGCATCGGGCAATTTCGACATCGCGCTGGAGCAGCCATGACCGTCGATCCCACCACGCTCGATCCCATCGCGCTGGCGCTGGTGCAGAACCGGCTCGACCACATTTCCAGGCAGATGGGTTGGGTGATGACGCGCACCGCGCGCAGCCCGATCTTCAACCAGAGCCACGACTTCTCGTGCTTCCTCGCCGACGCGCACGGCACCTTGATCAGCCAGGCCGACGGCATCCCGATCCATACCGGTGGCGGCGGCTTCGCGGTGCGCGCGGTGCTCAAGGCCTTCGGCGGGCGCATCGAGCCCGAGGATGTGTTCCTGCTCAACGATCCCTACGAGGCCGGCGGCAACCACCTGCCGGACTGGGTGATCGCGCGGCCGGTTTTCATCGAGGGCGTTCTCGCGGCCTTCGCCTGCAATCGCGCGCATCAGTCGGATATCGGCGGCGGCGCGGCCGGCACCTACAACTCCGAGGCCACGGAGATCTATCACGAGGGCATCCGGCTACCCGCGCTCAAGCTGGTCGAGCGCGGCGTGCTGCGCGAGGATCTCTGGGCGCTGCTCAAGCTCAACTGCCGCACGCCGGAGCTGCTGGACGGCGATGTGCGCGCGATGATGGGCTCGACCCAGATCGGCGCCGAACGGCTGCGCGCGCTGCTCGAGGAGTACGGCTTGGAGCGCGGCCTGGTGCTGATCGAGGGCGTGCTGGCGCACGCCGATCGCAGCTTCCGCAATGCGCTGGCCAGCCTGCCCAGGGGCGTGTGGCGCGGCGAGGAGCGCACTGACAACGACTGCTTCGAGACGCGCGATGTGTGGATTCGTGTCGCACTCGATCTGCGCGACGACGAGCTCATCGTCGACTTCACCGGCACCGATCCGCAGATCAGAGGCTTCAAGAACAGCTCGGTCGCCAACACCTGGTCGGCGGTCTACATGGCGCTGGCCTCGTTCTTCGATCCCTCGCTGCCGCGCAATGAGGGCACTTTCCGGAGCGTGAAGATCATCGCGCCCGAAGGCACGATCGTGAACGCGCGGCCGCCGGCCGCCATGACCATGAACACGGTGTTCATCGCGCACGAGATTGTGCACGCGATCTGGAACGCGCTGGGCAAGGCCTCACCCGAGCGCGCCTGTGCTGGCTGGGGCAAGAGCATCCACAACGGTAGCGCCGGCCGCATCGGCACGGCGCGCCCCTATGTCGCCTATCACTGGCACTCGATGGCCGGCGGCGGCGCGGTCGACGGGCGCGATGGCTTCAACCAGATCGGCCACCTGATCGCGCTCGGCGGCCTGACCATTCCCAACGTCGAGGGCTACGAGCGAAGCTATCCGCTGCGGATCACCCGGCACGAGTTCCGTACCGATAGCGCCGGCGCCGGCAAGTATCGCGGCGGCACCGGCATTCAGTACGAAGTCGAGGTGCTGGAGTCGGCGGAGTACTCGTTCCGCGGCGAGGGGCTCAACTACCAGACCGGCTTCGGTATCCAGGGCGGCGGCACGGGCGCGCCGGGCAGCATGGAGCTGACGCTCGCCGATGGCACGGTGATGGCGGCGCCGAAATACGCCGTGCGCCGCATCGCGCAGCCGCTGACCGAGCGCGCGCTGTCACCCGGCGGCGGCGGCTGGGGCAGCCCGTTGGAGCGCGACCCCGAACGCGTGCTGCGCGACGTGCGCGACGAGGTCGTCAGCCCCAAGGCGGCCAACGACGTCTATGGCGTGGTGCTGACCAGCGATGGCCGCGGCGTCGATGCCGCAGCGACAACGGCGCGCCGTGCGGCGCTGAAGACGGCGGCGGCGTGAGACTGGGGGCGCCGGTCCCGCGAGAATCAGCCGAACACTCTCCTGAAGATCGTGTCGACCTGCTTGGTGTGATAGCCCATGTCGAACATCGCCACGATCTCGTCGTTCGACAGGAACTGGCGGATCTCCTTATCGGCGCGGCAGAGCGCCATGAAGGCGGCGTTGCCTTTCCAACCTTCCATGGCGTTGCGCTGCACGGCGGCGTAGGCGTCTTCGCGGCTCATGCCCTTCTGGGTCAGCGCCAGCATCACGCGCTGCGAGAACACCAGCCCGCCCAGCGAGTCGAGATTGCCCTTCATGCGCTCGGCGTAGACCACGAGGTTCTCGACCACGCCCGCGAGGCGGTTGAGCGCGAAGTCGAGCGTCACCGTGGCATCGGGGCCGATCATGCGCTCGGCCGATGAGTGCGAGATGTCGCGCTCGTGCCACAGCGTGATGTTCTCCAGCGCCGGCGTCACATAGGCGCGTACCATGCGCGACAGGCCGGTGAGATTCTCGGTCAGCACGGGGTTGCGCTTGTGTGGCATCGCCGAGCTGCCCTTCTGGCCGACCGAGAAGAACTCCTCGGCCTCGCGCACCTCGGTGCGCTGCAGGTGTCGGATCTCGGTGGCGAGGTTCTCCATGCAGCCGGCGATCACGCCCAGTGTGGCGAAGAACATCGCATGGCGGTCGCGCGCGATGACCTGCGTCGACACCGGCTCGATGCCGAGGCCCAGCGCCTTCGCGACATGCGCCTCCACGCGCGGGTCGATGTTGGCGAAGGTGCCGACGGCGCCTGAAATGGCGCAGGTCGCGACGTCGGCGCGGGCGGCCACCAGGCGCACCTTGCAGCGGCTGAAGATGGCGTAGTGGCCGGCGAGCTTGACGCCGAAGGTGGTGGGCTCGGCGTGGATGCCATGGCTGCGGCCGATGGTTGGCGTCATCCGGTGCTCCAGCGCGCGCTTCTTCAGCGCCGCCAGCACGCGGTCGAGGTCGGCCAGCAGGATGTCGGCGGCCTGGGTGAGCTGCACGGCGAGGGTCGTGTCGAGCACATCGGACGAGGTCAGGCCCTGATGCACGAAGCGCGACTCGGGTCCGATGAATTCGGCCAGCCAGGTCGTGAAGGCCAGGACATCGTGCTTGGTGACGCGCTCGATGGCGTCGATTTTCTCGATCTCTGTGGCCGGGTTGGCGGCCATCGCCGCCATCGCCTTCGTGCCGCCGGCGCGGATCGCCTTGGCCGATTCCCTGGGGATGATGCCCAGCTCGCCCATGGCGTCGCAGGCATGCGCCTCGATCTCGTACCAAATCCGGAAGCGGTTCTGCGGCTCCCAGATGGCGGCCATCTCGGGGCGGGAATAGCGGGGGATCATCGAGGCCTCGGGCGCTTTTTTCGAGGTCTTTTACCCCCTTGCCCACACGACCGCCATGGTAACTGTGGATGCTCGATGATCAGGCTTGACCGCCGCCTATTGCGGGATCGCTACGACCCGGGCTCGCCTCAGCGGCTGCAGGACTGCGCGGTGGATGATGCACGCGGCGTTCTCATCCACTGGACGATGGAAGGCAGCTGGGAGCCCGCTGGGGAGGTCGGCTTCGCCTATGTCGCGCGCTCGCTGGACTTTCCGTTCCTGGTCAATACCGGCGGCGAAAACGCCAGCGAGGGCCGCCAGCAGGATGGCCGGCTCTTCGTGTTCCCCCATGGCTTGCGGAAGGTGCCTTCCGCGCGGCTGAGTGAAGAAGTCGTGCGGCATGTCGCTGTCGATATCGAAGCGGCCTTGCTGCTATGGCCGGGGCTCATCGCCGGAGAGGAGCCGAGAACGGTGTATTTCTGGTTTCCACGATGGCACTCGATCTTCAGCAAGGGCAGCGTCGAGTTCCCCTCCCACGTCGCCCCCGCCTGGTTTGGAGAACTTCTGTGGTTCAGCTGATGATGCGGCCGATCGCCGAGTTTCCCGCCGCCGACCGCTGCGCCATCCGCGGCGTCTTCACCGACATCGACGAGACTGTCTCGACCGACAGCCGGCTGACCGGCGAAGCCTACGCGGCGTTGGAGCGGCTGAAGGCGGCCGGGCTGATGGTGATCCCGGTGACCGGCCGGCCGGCGGGCTGGTGCGACCTGATCGCACGGTTCTGGCCGGTCGACGCCGTGATCGGCGAGAACGGCGCCTTCTGGATGTGGCTCGATCGGTCGGCCGGTGGGCTGCGTACCCGCTATGTCCAGGACGAGGCGACGCGCGCCGAGGGGCGGCGGCGTCTGGAGGCGGTGAAGGCCGACGTGCTGCGCGAGGTGCCGGGGGCGGGCATCGCCTCGGACCAGCCGTACCGCGCCGCCGACCTGGCGATCGATTTCTGCGAGGACGTGCCGGCCCTGCCGCGCGCCGAGGTCGACCGGATCGTCGGCATCTTCGAGCGCCACGGCGCGCAGGCCAAGATCAGCTCGATCCACGTCAACGGCTGGTTCGGCGATTACGACAAGCTGACCACGACGCGGCTCATGATGGCCGAGCTGTATGGCGTCGATCTGGAGGCTACCCGAAGCGAGTGGGTATTCAGCGGCGATTCGCCCAACGATTCGCCGATGTTCGGCTTCTTCCCCAACGCCGTGGGCGTGGCCAATGTGGCGGACTTCGCCGACCGCATGCCGCATCTGCCGCGTTGGATCACGAGCGCCCGCTCGGGCGCGGGCTTCGCCGAAATGGCCGACGTGTTGCTCGACGCGCGTCGTTAGCTTGACCCTGCGCGCCGGCTGGCCGACTGTACGGCCGGAAGGCGATGCCGCCATACGGGGAGGATTTCTGATGCGCCTGTGCACCATCCAGCGCGACGGCAAGGCCGTCGTGGGCGTCAAGACCGACGCGGGAATCATCGATCTCAGCAAGCAGATGCCCAGGGGACCGAAATCCGTCGTCGAAATCCTGGCCGGCGGCAAGGCCGTGCAGGACGCGGTCAAGAAGGCCTGCGCCAAGCCCAAGGCCGGCGCCGTGGTCAAGGAGAAGCAGGCCAAGTACCTGCCGCCGATCCCCAACCCCGGCAAGATCCTGTGCATCGGGCTGAACTACCGCAAGCACGCCGAGGAGACCAACAACCCGATCCCGGGCTATCCGATCGTCTTCTGCCGATTCAACAACACCTTGGCGGCGCACAATGCGCCGATGCTCTCGACCACGCATTCCGAACAGTACGACTGGGAGGCCGAGCTGGCGGTGATCATAGGCAAGCGCACGCGCAACATCCCCAAGGAGAAGGCGCTGTCGGCGGTGGCCGGCTATAGCGTGTTCAACGACGGCTCGGTGCGCGACTGGCAGCGCAAGTCGGGCGGCCAGTTCACGCTCGGCAAGAACTTCGACGGCTCCGGCGGCTTCGGCCCCGACATCGTTACCTCGGACGAGCTGCCCAAGGGCGGCGCGCCGCTGCGCATCATGTGCCGGCTCAACGGCGAGACCATGCAGGACAGCAACACCGAGGACATGATCTTCGACACGGTCACGCTGGTGTCGGAGCTGTCCAAGGTCATGACCCTGGAGCCGGGCGATGTCATCATCACCGGCACGCCCTCGGGCGTCGGTGCCGGCCGCAATCCGCAGGTGTGGATGAAGCCTGGCGACGTGTGCGAGGTCGAGATCGAGAAGATCGGCGTGCTGCGCAATCCGATCAAGGCCGGCAAGTAGCGACCGCCATCCGCTGAAACGCGAAGCGCGCCCCGCAGGGCGCGCTTTTCGCGGCGGCTCCGGGGGCATCGATCTCGATGGCGATTGGGCTTGTCCGCTCCACGCCTCGACCAGTTGCGACGCCGCCTCGGGCATGGAGCTGGCGACGTTTCTACATCGACCGGATCGAGATTGTGTCTCTACAAGCTCATGTCGCGCGCAGTCGCGACGACCGGGTGTCGGTTCGAGCGCCGGGACTTTGAGCACGGCTTCACCGGGACGTGACGCCGACAGAATCGCGGGTACTATTCTTGACGGCGTTCGGCGAGACGTGCCACGCGCCGTGGAGGAGACGATGGCGTCACGGAACGGGCGACACGGCGCGCCGGTGGGCCTGCCGCGTCGAGCCATGCTGGCGGGCGTCGCCGCGGCGGCGGCGATCCCGTCTTTCGCGCGGGCTGCCGAACCCTGCCCGGAGGAACTCGACCGGCAGGTGTCGATGCACCAGTACCGCCTGCAGTATCAGTCCTGGTCCGGCCTGGTACCGCGCGGCGCCGGAAAGGCGACCGGCCAGAACCAGCACTTCATCTCCCATTGCGTGCGCAATGGCTCGTCGAACCTGGTGTTCGTCGACTGGAAGGGCCCCGGCCTTGCCGGCTATGTCGACAACGTCAGGCCGATGTTCGGCTACCGCACCTTCAGCCACGGCGAGTTCACGCGCGAGGCGGCGGTGCTGTGGTATGGCAGCCGACCGACGGATCGCGACACGGATATCGCGATCCCAAGCCGTGCCACGGTCGACTTCGACACGCCGCATTCCAGCACCGGCGCTTTCAACCTGCCCAGCGAGGCGATGGTGCGCGCCGCATGGGCCGGCAGCGTGGGCGCCTACGATGGCTTGGCGAATCTACGGGCGCGAGCCGAGCAGGCGGCCGCGTCCGAGTTCATGCGTGTCAGCCTGTGGTTCTCGGTTACCCTCGAGAAGGGCGACCGGGCGGAGGCGCCGACGCGCGCCAACTATCACGGCGCGTGCACTATCGATACGCGCGGCAACGCGCTCACCGATCTGTTCGGACTGCGCATCGGCAGCGACGCGATCCACCGCGCCATCTTCGGCTCCGCGGCCCCACGCGCCCTGCCCGGCGGCAGGGGGCGGGTGTCCGACGAGTTCGGCGCCAGCGTCGATCTCGGCGTCCGTGCGACGGCGACGCTCACCCTGCAGCCGACGCGCCTGATGATCGTCGGGCCGGACGGCGCGACGCCGATCGCGAGCATCGGCGTCGGCGTGGTCGCCTAGCGAGGTCGCGTCACGGGCCTGCAGGCCCGGAAGCCCGTGCCGGAGTCGGCGCTCCAACCGTGGAATCCCGGCGCGAGGCGGCGGTCGAGCCCAATTGTTCGCCCGGCCGACGCGAACTCAGTGATGCAGGATCTGGCCGAGGAAGGTCTTGGTCCGCTCGTTCTGCGGGCTGTTGAAGAATGTCTCGGGTTCGTTCTGCTCGACGATCTCGCCGCGGTCCATGAAGATCACGCGATCGGCGACCGCGCGGGCGAAGCCCATCTCGTGCGTGACGACCAGCATGGTCATGCCTTCGCCGGCCAGTTCGGTCATGACGTCGAGCACCTCCTTGACCATCTCGGGATCGAGCGCCGAGGTCGGCTCGTCGAACAGCATGATCTTCGGCCGCATGCACAGCGCCCGGGCGATCGCGACGCGCTGCTGCTGTCCGCCTGAAAGCTGGCCGGGATACTTCAGGGCCTGCTCGGGGATGCGCACCCGCTCGAGCAGGCTCATGGCGATCTGCTCGGCCTCTTTCTTGGGCATCTTCTTCACCCAGACCGGCGCCAGGGTGAGGTTCTCCATCACGGTCAGGTGTGGAAACAGGTTGAACGACTGGAACACCATGCCGACCTCGCGGCGAATGGCCTCGATGTTCTTGACGTCGTTGGTGAGCGTGATGCCGTCGACGATCAGATCGCCTTCCTGATGCTCCTCGAGCCGGTTGATGCAGCGGATCAGGGTCGACTTGCCGGAGCCCGAGGGGCCACAGACCACGATCTTCTCGCTCTGCTTCACAGAGAGGTTGATATCGGTCAGAACGTGGAACTGGCCGAACCACTTGTTGACGCTGCGCAACTCGATGACGGTCGGCGCTGCCGAGAGATCGCGTCGCTGACGGGCCATGCGTGGTGCTCCCTGAGCGGCGCTCAGCGCCGAGTTCCTTTGTTGAGCTCGACCTCTAGATACTTGCTGTAGCGAGACATCGAGTAGCAGAAGACGAAGTAAATGGCCGCGGCGAAGATGTAGACCTCGCCAGGGAATCCCGCCCAGTTGGGATCGACCAGCGCCTGGTTGGCCGTGTTGAGAAAGTCGAAGATACCGATGATCAACACCAGCGAGGTGTCCTTGAAGAATCCGATGAAGGTGTTGATCAACGGCGGGATCACGACGCGCAGCGCCTGCGGCAGGATGATCAGCGAGGTCTTCTGCAGGTAGTTGAGGCCCATCGCGTCGGCCGCCTCGAACTGGCCGCGCGGCAGCGACTGCAGGCCGCCACGGATGATCTCGGCGATGTAGGCGCCGGCGAACAAGATCACCGCGACCAGGGCGCGCAGGAACTTGTCGATGTTCGAACCAGTGGGCAGGAACAGCGGCAGCATGACCGAGGCCATGATCAGCAGCGAAATCAGCGGCACGCCGCGGATCAGCTCGATAAAGCCGACGCACAAGCCCTTGACCAGCGGCAGATTCGACCGCCGGCCCAGCGCCAGCAGGATGCCGTAGGGGAAGGCGAAGACCAGCCCATACGTCGCCAGGATCAGGGTCACCGGCAGGCCGCCCCAAAGCCCGGTCTCGACATAGCTGAACGCGTTGATCTCCAATCCCCAGGCCGGGATGACGCCCACAATGCGCAGCGCCAGGCCGATGCCGCCAACGATGGTCAGCGCCTTGTGAATCGCGATTTCGCGCGGGCTCGCTATGCCGGCGCGCATGCCCCAGCCGATCCCGCCGGCGACGAGACCGACGAGGAAGAACAGGGTGAGCGGAAAACGCAGCTCGCCGAACATCAGCAGGAAGGTGACGAAGGAGCCCACCGTCCAGATCACCAGGAGGCGCCAGTTCCACATCCGCCGGTCGCAGCTCAGCAGCAGCATCGCCAGCATGGCGATGCAGGCGAAGAGCGGCCGCCAGTGCTGCTCGTAGGGGAACGAACCAAAGAAGATGTAGCGATACTTTTCGCCGATCAGCGCCCAGCAGGCACCCTGGCCCTTGCCGCATTCCGGTCCGTTCGCGGCCTCGAATGTGGCATGCACGATCGCCCAGTCGACGAACCAGATACCGATCCAGACGACGAACCCGAGCAGCACCACCGTCGTGAGCGCGTTGCCCCAGCTCGAGAAAAGGTTCCGGCGCAACCAGCCCAGCGCGCCTCCTTCCACGGTCGGCGCCGCCCGGGCCTTGCCGGCCCGCTCGCGCTCGGCGATGTCGGCCATGGCTCAGCGCTCCTTCATGGCGATTTGCTTGTTGTACCAGTTCATGAACGCGGAGATCGACAGGCTGACCGTCAGGTAGGCCGCCATGATGATGAGGATGTTCTCGATCGCCTGGCCGGTCTGGTTGATCGTGACGTTGATCGAGGCCACGAGGTCGGGATAGCCGATGGCGATCGCCAGCGAGCTGTTCTTGGTGATGTTGAGGAACACGCTCGTCATCGGCGGCACGATGACACGCAGCGCCTGGGGCAGCAGCACCAGTCGCATCGCCTGCCCACGCGATAGGCCGATGGCGGCCGCCGCCTCGCTCTGGCCCTTGTGCAGCGCGAGGATGCCGGAGCGCACGATCTCGGCGACGAAGGCGGCGGTGTAGAGCGTCAGGCCGACGAGCAGAGCGGTAAACTCCGGCTGGATCACCAGTCCGCCCTGGAAGTTGAAGCCCTTCAGCTCGGGCCAGCTCATCTTGGCCGGGGCGCCGCCGATCAGCCAGACGAGGAAAGGCACCACGATGATGAGGCCGAGGCCAGCGAGGATCGAGGGGAATTGCTGGCCGGTCGCCGCCTGGCGCGCCTTGGCCCAGCGGTGCAATGCCCAGGCCCCGACGATGCCGAGCAGGAACCCGGCGCCGATCCACTTGTGGACCGGATCGGCCACCGGAATCGGGAAATAGAGACCACGATTGCTGAGGAACACCGAGTCGCCCAGCATCCTGATCGCTTGGCGCGGTCCGGGGAAGGCCTCGCTGACCAGCTTGTAGAAAAGAAACAGCCACAGCAGCAGCGGCACGTTGCGGAAGATCTCGACGTACCACTCGCAGATCTTGGCCAGCAGCCAGTTCGGCGACAAGCGGCCGATGCCGATCAGCGTGCCGAGAATGGTCGTGAGGATGATGCCGATCACCGCCACGCGCAGGGTGTTGAGGATGCCAACCCAGATGGCGCGGGCGTACGTGCTCGCCGGCGAATACTCGATCATCGTGTCGCCGATCTCGAAACCGGCTTCGCGACCGAGAAAGTCGAACCCGGTGGCGATCTTCGCCTTCTCGAGGTTCGCCATGGTGTTGCTGACGAGATACCAGGCCAGCCCGCCCACCAGGCCCACAACGACGATCTGAAAGACCCAGCCGCGGATGACCGGGTTGTTCCACGGCGCCACCCTTGTTTGTGGCAGCGAGCCTATAGTGTCGACCGCCATGCTCTACGCCCCCTGTGCGTCGCGGCTATGGCCGCGTTCGACCCATGCCGCGATCCTGGCTGGAACCGCCGCCCGCGCGGGGCGGCGGTTCCGGAGGGGTTCTTAGCGGATCGGCGGAGAGTACTGCAGACCGCCCTTGGTCCACAGCTGGTTCAGGCCGCGTTCGATCTTCAGCGGCGAGCCGGCGCCGAGGTTGCGGTCGAAGGCCTCGCCATAGTTGCCGACCTGCTTGACGATGTTCACGACCCACTTCTCATCGACGCCCAGCGCCTTGCCCATGCCGGGCGTGACGCCGAGGATGCGCTTGATCGTCGGATCCTCGCTCTTCAGCATCTGCTCGACATTCGCCGACGTGATGCCGTACTCCTCGGCTTCGACCATGGCGTACAGCGCCCAGCGCACGATATCGCCGAACTGGTTGTCGCCGTGCCGCACCACGGGGCCGAGCGGCTCCTTGGAGATGATCTCGGGCAGGATGACGAAGTCGGCGGCGGTCAGCGGCGCCGGCACGTTGGCGGCGCGCACCGAGTAGAGGCTCGAGGCGTCCGTCGTGTAGACGTCGCAGCGGCCAGTGAAGAAGGCGGCGCGAATTTCGTCGGCCTTCTCGATGACGACCGGCTTGAACTGCATCTTGTTGGCGCGGAAATAGTCGGCGAGGTTCAGCTCGGTGGTCGTGCCGGGGCTGACGCAGATCGTGGCGCCATTCAGCTCCTTCGCGCTCTTCACGCCGAGCTTCTTGTTCACCATGAAGCCCTGGCCGTCGTAGTAGCTGACACCCGTGAAGTCGAAGCCCAGCGCGGTGTCGCGGGTCAGCGTCCACGTCGTCGTGCGCGACAGCATGTCGACCTCGCCCGATTGCAGCGCGGTAAAGCGCTGTTGCGCCGTCGTCGGAACATACTTCACCTTGGAGGCGTCGCCGAAGATCGCCGCGGCGACGGCGCGACAGACGTCGACGTCCATGCCCGTCCATACGCCCTTGCTGTCGGCCAACGAGAAGCCCGCGGTGCCAGTGCTGACGCCGCAGATCAGCTGGCCGCGCGCCTTGATCGCATCAAGATCCTTGCCCGCATGGGCCGCCCCGGCGGCGCCGATGGTAACGGCCAGTGCGGCAGCGCCCGCAAGCGAGGTAATCGTCCGCATCATATGTCTCCCTGTTGTTCCGTTGCCGGCTTTCGCCGCTTGAGTGACCGATCGTTGAGAAAGGAGCAAGAAGTGTGCCTGTTCACGCGCGTGATGGTAACTCGCGTGCGATCGACGATTCGCCATCAATTAGCGCCGTGATCTCTTGGCTCAGCCTCCCGCCTCTTGGTTAGGCCGGATGCTTACACGGGCATCGTTCTGGCGCAATCGTTTCGTGCAGGCCAACGCTCAGCGCGGGCCTCCCCGCGCCGTGCGGCAAGGTCGGCGCCGACAGTAGTCGGGAAGCATCCAATCAGAGGCGGTCGGTTGCGGGCTGGAAGCCGCTCTGGGCGCCGCGACTGAGTTCGTTGCCGCGCCGCTGCCACTCGCGGAAGGCGACCAGGTCCGCCCCCACGAGATTGCCGCTGCCGGCTTGCACATAAGGCGCCGGGTCGACGAACTGACCATCGATGATGACGCAGAAATGCAGGTGCGGGCCGGTCGAACGTCCGGTGCTGCCGACATAACCGATCACCTCGCCGCGCCGCACCCGCGTACCCGGCTTGGCCGTCGGTGCGAAGGTCGACATGTGGCTATAGCTCGTGGCCAGCTTGTCGTTATGGATGACGCGCACCGTGCGGCCGTAATTGTAGTACCAGCCGGCATAGTCGATGACTCCGTCGGCCGCCGCCATGATCGGGGTGCCGGTACGGCCTTCGATGTCGATACCGTTGTGGAATGCGTAGCCGCCGCGAGCCCACAAGCGGCGATAGCCAAAGGGCGAGGAAATCCGGCTCTCGACCGGCATCAGCATGGCGCCGCCACCCACGCGGGCGCCATTGTCGTCAAAGAAGCCCTCGGGCTGGTTCTGCGGTGAGAACCACCAGATCCGCGCACGGCGGCTGTCGTCGTAGACCGTGGCGGCGACCATGGTGAAGTGACCGTCGGCGCCGCGCTGGCGTACGATCTCGACGTTGGCGGCTGCCAGGTTGAGGCCGGCCGGCGACACGGCGGCCAGTGCGGCGGCGGCGGCCTGCGCCGAGCCTGCGTCGAGGCCCGCGCCGGACAAAGCGCTCACGGCATTGCCATTGGCCCGCACGCGATAGACGCCGGGACCGGCCGCGCCAGGTATGCCGCGCGGCACGCTGGACAGGCGCGGCGCCACAGGGCTGTCGGTCGGCGCGCGCCAGCGGCGCGGATCGTCCTCGGTCTGCACGCCATCGGCCGAAGTTTGCGGCGCCGGTGCGGCGGCAGCGGCGACCTGGACCGTATTGGCCGCAGGCGCGCCGCGAACGACCGTGAACTGCCCGGCATCACCGCGCTGCAACTCGAAGGACGCGCCGGCGCTGCTGAACAGGCGGACATTCTCCAACTGGCGGCCGCCGGCGCCCGGGATCGCGACGCCGACCATAGCGCGGCCCGAGGTCAGGGCCACCGGACGGGCGGCGAGCTCGATCTCGATCGCCCGGGCGGCCGCGTCGGCGTCGACCTTGGCGACGCCCAGCGACGTCAGCTGTTCGGCCCAGCCTCGCTGTGGGTCGACGGCGAAGGCCGAGGCGTCGCCGCCTGGAATGGCGCCCTTGAAGGCGTTGGTCGGCGTCGGCGGTGGCCGGCGCACGACGGCGGTCTTGGCGGTGCCGTGGTTCGTTGGAACGCCGCGATAGACCGTTGGCTTATTCGCGGTGGTGCTGGCCTGCGGCGGGCGCACCTGAAGCTGGGGCGGCTTTGACTGGGCGAAACTCTGGTGCGCGAAAACCAGGCTGGCGGCCGAAGTCGCGACAGCTGTCGCCACGGCGAGGGAGCGCCAACGGCGCGCGATCGTCTCTGGCATGAAACCCCTTCCCGCTTGGTCCCGAACAGGGATGCTACGCCACACAAGTTGTCTTGTTTGCCGGGACGGGGTGGGTCGATCCGCGACGGCGCGTGGATCGGCCGGCCCTGTCCAAAACTTGCCCCTCTTGAGCATGGCGAAATTGAGCTGTAAAGCTGAAATCGTGACAAAATTGCCACACTGTGACTGCGTGGACACGGTTGTTGGGGATAAGGAACCCGTGCGTTGTAGCGGGATAGAGGGGCGGCTGGCGGAGGTACGGCGCCGATTGTGGCGGGTCAGGCGTTGGGCACGGTCCAGGTCGCGTCCTCGTCGAGCGGATAGACCGGCCGCGGCAGCCTGGTCCAGTCGAAGTTCGCGAGGTTGGGTGAGGTCAGGCCGGGATTGTCGACCTCGATGATGTTGTCCGACGTGGTGAATTGGTCGAAGCCGGCGCGGAAATGGCCTCGGCTTTTCACGCACAGAGTCCGCGCCGTCGCCAGGATATCGGGATCGAAGACCTCGAGTTGCATCGGATCGAGGCATTGCTGGCGCAGGGTGATCACCGCGACGCGGATGCCCCCGAGATCGAGCAGGGCGGCCGGGCCGAGATCGGCGGCCACGCCGCGGATCAGGCCGCGGCGGCCGACGAAGGGGCCATCGTGCAGCCTCAGCACGGTGGCGTCGGCCTCCCAGGGCTGGGAGAACGACTGCGTCTCGGCGGTATTGAAACGCGCGCGCAAACGCGCGCCCACCCCCAGGCGATGCGCTTCGGCGGCGAGTGGCGGATCGTTGATCAGGCCGAACAGGACACCTTGAGCGTCCGCCGCCTTCAGTGCCTTGAGCAGGTACATGGTGTTGCCACGCGCGCCGCCGCCGGGATTGTCGGCGCAGTCGGCGAGGATCAGCCGGGGCTTCGATGGATCGAGGCCGCTTTCGACGGCGCGCTGCACAGCGGCGTCGAGCGAGGTCATGACGCGCTTGAAGCGTTGGCGCATGCCCCAGGCCTTGGTGCCGATCTCCAGCGCCACGGCGCGGCCGGGCGTCACGTCGGCGCCCCGCACGGTGACGACCGTGCATAGACCATTGAGGGCTGAATCGGCGAAGGCGAAGCCGGCCATGACCGAGACGTTCATGATCGGCCCGCCCAGCTTGGTCTGACCGTACTGAATGAGGTCGGCGTAGGGGCCCTGGTTCGGGCCGGCGGCGGTCAGCAGCGAGATCGGCGGCGAGACGATCGGCGTCTTGACGATGGTGCAGCGCGTGCGCGTGCCGCCCAGGGCTTCGCGCATGTGGCGGGCGGCCTCGATGCCGCGCTCGCGAATGTCGGTATGCGGGTTCTCGCGGTAGCCGACATAGACGCTGATCGCGTCGACCAGACGCTCCGAGACGTTGGCATGCAGGTCGAAGACGCCGATCACCGGCACATCCGGGCCGACGACGCGGCGGATCATGGCGTAGATCTCACCGTCGGGATCGTCATTGCCCACCGCCAGCGCCGCGCCATGCGAGGAGACATAGACCGCGTCGAGCGGCAGGTTGCGCCTCAGACCGGCCTCGAAATCGACCATCAGCTCGGCGAAATAGCCCGCCTCGACCGGCCCGCCGGGCTGCGCCTGGGCGACGCGCAGCGGGATCGGCATCCAGGCGCCGGTGCGGTCCATCTCGGCGACGAAGCCCGGCAGGTCGGGCAGCATCATCGAGGCCGGCAGGCGCGCGTCCCTGACGATCGCCTCGCCGGCCAGATCGACGTCGCTCGCGAAATCCTCGCGCGTCGCGACCGGCGAGAAGCGGTTGCACTCGATGGCGAAGCCCAAAAGGGCGATGCGCGGCACGGACGCAGGCATGGCGAACTCCTAGCGCGGCCCGCCGAGCACGGACTCGTAGGCGAACAGCGCTGCCTGGCCGCCGGTATGGATGAACACGACGTTCTGATCGGCGCGCCACCGGCCCTTGCGCGCCAGATCGATCAGCCCGGCCATGGCCTTGCCGGAATAGACCGGGTCGAGCAGCAGGCCCTCGAGCTTGGCCGCCATGTCGAGGGCCTCGATCATGCCCGGCGTCGGGATGCCGTAGCCCTCGCCGACATAACCGCCATCGGCCATCACGCGCTCGCGGGCGATCGGGTGCTTGAGCCCGACGAAGGCGGCGGTCGGCTCGACCAGCTTGAAGACGGCGGCTTCCTGCACCGGGCCGGGCTGACGCACGCTTACGCCCAGCACGTCGACGCCGCTTTGCGCCGCCTCGAAGCCGACCACCAGGCCGGCCTGGGTGCCGGTGCTGCCGGTGGCGACGACCACGGTGTCGACGGCGAAACCCATCTCGCCGCTCTGGCGCAGGATCTCCTGCGCGCTGTCGATGTAGCCCAGCGCGCCCACCGGGTTGGAGCCGCCGCCGGGGATCACATAGGGTCGACCGCCCTTGGCGCGGATCTCGTCGGCCACCGCCTCGGCCGCCGGCATCATCGCCGTGCCGCCGGGCACGTAGCGCAGATTGGCGCCCAGCATCTTGTCGAGCAGGATGTTGCCGTTGCGCTCATAGGCTTCGGTCGTCTGCGAGAGTCGCTTCTCCAGCACGATCTCGCATTTCAGGCCGTACTTCGCCGCCGCGGCGGCGGTCTGGCGCACGTGGTTGGACTGCACCGCGCCCAGGGTGATCAGCGTGTCGGCGCCTTGCGCCAGCGCTTCGCCCAACAGGAACTCGAGCTTGCGCGTCTTGTTGCCGCCGGTCGCCAGGCCCGTGCAGTCGTCGCGCTTGACGTAGAGCTTCGGTCCGCCCAGCGCCTTGGTCAGGCGCGGCATGAACTCCAGCGGTGTCGGCAGTTGCGCCAGCTTCGCGCGCGGATACTTTCCCAGCTGCATCGGTCACTCCTCTTGGGCGTCGGCCAGTATGCCGGCGCCCCGCGGCGGCGGGCAATGGCATGCTAGGGTCGGCAGACCCGCGTGCCGCGCAACTGTGAAAGCGTTTGTTGGTAGTACCAACAATCGGTGGTACGACGTCGCGCATGCCGCGCACCCCCGCCGCCGCCCGGTCGACGCTCGACCGGGGCCCGCTGACCCAGCTGGTCGGCTACGCTCTGCGCCGCGCCCAGGTCGCGGTGTTGCGCGATTTCGACCGCACCATGGCCGGCCTGCCGGTACCGTTGTCGCTCGGCGAGTTCGGCATGCTGGTGCTGATCGAGCGCAATCCCGATCTCAGCCAGACGGCGCTGGCGCGCGCCATCGGGCTCGATCGTTCGACCCTGGTGCCGATCCTCGACCGGCTGGAGCGCGACGGGCTGGTGACGCGCAAACCCGCGCCGCGCGACCGCCGCCGCCATGCCCTGGCGTTGGGCAGGCGCGGTGCGCGCCTGATGGCCGGCTATGTCGCCGCCGTGGGCAGGCACGACAAGCGCGTACGGCACGGGCTGTCGCCCCGCGAGAGCGTCCAGCTGATGCGCCTGCTGGACCGCTTGTGCGAGGGCGCGCGATGAGCCCCGTTGTGATGCGCGGGCGTTTGCGGCAAGTATCCGCGCCCTGATCTGGAGTTTGGGTATATGGACGGCGAACGCAAGCTGACGGCGGCAGAGATTCTCGAGCGTTTCAACGGCTCACGGCCGCCGGCCATCGAGACGTTGGGCGGCGAGGTGATCGCGGTCGAGCCCGAGACCGGACGGCTGACCTTCCGTTTCCGGCCGACGGTCGCGATGTGCCACAGCACCGATGTTCCCCAAGGCGGCATCGTGCAGGGCGGTTTCGTCGCCGGCTGGCTCGATACCTCGATGGCCCACGCCTGCTCCGTGCGCTCGAACTTCACCCTGCTCCACCCGACCCTGGAGCTGAAGGTGAGCTACCTGCTGCCGGCGCATCCCAACCGGCTCTACTACGTCGATGCCGAGATCGTGCGCTGGGGTCGCAGTATCGCGTTCCTCGAAGCGCGCTTGCGCGACGAGCATCAGCGGCTGATCGCGACCGCCAGCTCGACGGCGCTGCTGATCCCCAAATGAACAGGCGCGTCGCCCTTGTCACCGGCTCGACGCAGGGCATCGGCGCCGCCGTCGCGCGCCGCCTGTCGGCCGACGGTTTCGCCGTGGCGTTGCATTCGCGCGCCTCGGTCGAGGCGGGCGAGCGCATGGCGGCCGAGCTGCCGGGCGCGAGCTACAACCGCGCCGATCTGTCGGACGAAGGTGAGACGCGCGACCTGATCGCCGCGGTGCTGAAGAAGCATGGCCGGCTCGATGTGCTGGTCAATAACGCCGGCGAAGTGGCGCGTTTCCCGCACGCCGATCTGAAGGCCGCGACACCCCAGGTCTGGCGCCGCATGATGGACGTCAACGTCGTGGCGCCGTGGCTGCTGATCGCCGAGGCCGAGGCGGCGCTGCGCGCCGCGGCCACGTCCGAGCGGCCGGCCTGCGTGATCAACATCGGCACGCACGCCGCCGTACGTCCCAAGGGCTCGTCGATCCCCTACGCGGCGGCCAAGGCCGCGCTGCATCACATGAGCAAGCTGCTGGCGCTGACCTTGGGGCCGTCGATCCGCGTCAACGTGGTGGCGCCGGGCCTGGTCGACACCGCCATGTCGACCGGCTGGGAGGCCGCCTACGAACTGTGGAACACACGATCGCCGATGCGTCGCCCGGCCCAGCCGGCCGATATCGCCGACATGGTCGCCGCCCTGATCGCCAATCCCTACGTGACCGGCGAAGTCGTCATCGTCGATGGCGGATTGAATCTGACGTAAGCTTCCTTCTCCCCGCGAAGGTCAGGGGCCGCGGACGGCCCCGAGGGAGAAGGAAAGGACTGTGCCATGCGTTTCGGTTGGCTGACCCTGCAGCTGTCGCCGTCGCCGGCCGAGGATGGCGCGCGTATCGACGACATCCTTGAGCAGGCGGTCTTCGCCGAGAAGCTGGGCTTCTCCGACGTCTGGCTGACCGAGCACTATTTCACGGGCGAGAGCGTTTACAGCGACGCACTGATGTTCGCCACGGCGCTGGCCATGCGCACGTCGCGCATCCGCATCGGCTTCGCCGTCGTGCAGACGCCGTTCCATCATCCGGTGCGGCTGGCGGTGCAGCTCGCCTTGCTCGATAACCTCAGCAAGGGTCGCATCGATGTCGGCGTTGGCAAGGGTACGGTCTACAACGAGTACGAATTCGTCGGTCACGGCCTGCGCAGCCACGACAGCCGCGAGCGCATGGCCGAGGCGGTCGAGATCCTCGAGCGCGCCTGGCGCGAGGCGCCGCTGACCTACAAGGGTAAGTTCTTCGACGTCCATATTCCCGAGCTGCGGCCCAAGCCGGTGCAGCAACCCGGCCCGCCGCTGTGGCGCAGCGTGATCTCGCCGGGCTCGTTCACCGAATGCGGCCGGCTGGGCGTGCCGATCCTCACCGCGCGCCTGCCGGTGCCGCGTATCAAGGAGCGCTGGGCGCTCTACGAGAAGGGCATCGACGAGGGTGGCCACGACGCCGCGACCCGCGCGCGCCTGCTCGAGCAAAGCGCGCTGTGGCGCAATGTCTACGTCGCCGATTCCGACGCCCAGGCGGAGGACGAACTCACGGAGCTGTTGACCGAAACCCGCCACCACATGATGCACGTGCGCGAGGCATTCAATCCGCCGGACTTCGTCGTCGAGCCCTCCGCGCTCAACCCGTGGACCGATCCGGCCGTGCCGGATTCCGTCGGCGTGCCCTTCGCGCTGTCGACCGGCTCGCTCTACGGTACGCCCAAGCGGGTGCGCGAGCAGGTCGCGGAGCTGCGCGACGTCGGCGTGCGCCATCTGCTTTGCCAGACCGGCTTCGGCGCCATGGACCACGACCGCAACATGGCCTCGATGCGGCGTTTCGGGGAGGAGGTCATGCCGGTGTTCGCCAATGGCTGAGGTCGTTTTCGACTACCTCGACCCGCCGGTTCCGGCCGGGCTGCGCGTCGTCGACGTGCCGGTGATCGACGCCACCGAGTCCTCGATCAAGGGCTTCGGCCAGATCGTGCGCGATCCGCATGCGCATCGCATCGAGATCGTCAAATGGCCGGTGCGGGGATGGCGCCGGCTCGACGCCGGCACCGGCGACGAAGGCGGCACGACGGAGGGCGTCTTCGCCTGCGAGTGGAAGGGCAACCGTCTTTACGGGCGCAACGAAGCGGTCGGCGGCCACTACGTCATCGGCTTCCGCCAGCCACCGGGCTCCGCGGAAGCGAAGGCGCTGGAGGGCGTTGCGGTCGCACCGCCGTCGCGCGTGCTGCTGTGGCACGCCAACTACCATCCAGACGGCGGGCAGCTCTTCTGGTCGCTCGACGGCAAGCCCTTCGTCGTGCCGGCAGCGCCACCGGGCGACGATGTGAAGGCGGAGGACTTCGTCGCGCTGCGCTCCGACGGCAGCTTCGGCATCTACATCCATCCCGACATCTGGCACGAGGGCGTGTTCCCGGTGGCGCCGTCGGGCCGCTTTTTCGACAAGCAGGGCCGCGTGCACGCGCGCGTCAGCTGCGACATCGCCAACGAGCTCGGAGCCCTGCTCAGCGTGCGTCTGGCGTAAGCCGGGACGCGCCGCTCACACGGTGAGGTAGCGCCGCATTCGCTCGGCGTCGAGCGAGGCCTTCGGGCCGTTCATCACCACCTCGCCGCGCTCCATCACGACGATGGTGTCGGCGAGTTCCTGGGCGAAGTCGAGATACTGCTCGACCAGCAGGATCGCCATGTCGCCGCGCGCCGCCAGCAACTTGATGACGCGCTCGATGTCCTTGATGATCGAGGGCTGGATACCTTCGGTCGGCTCGTCGAGGATCAAGAGGCGCGGCCGCGTGATCAGGGCGCGGGCGATGGCGAGCTGCTGCTGCTGGCCGCCCGACAGATCGCCGCCCCGGCGGTTGAGCATGCTCTTGAGCACCGGGAAGAGCTGATAGATCTCCTCCGGGATGGTGCGCAGCGGCTTGGCCAGCGGCGCGAAGCCGGTCAGCATGTTCTCGTAGACCGTGAGCCGGGGGAAGATATCGCGGCCTTGCGGCACGATGGCCAGCCCCTTGCGCGCGCGCTCGTGCGGCTTCAGCCCGGCGATGTCCTCGCCATCCCACATGATCCTGCCGGAGCGGATCGACTGCAGGCCGAAAATGGCGCGCAGCAGCGAGGTCTTGCCCACGCCGTTGCGGCCCAGCACGCAGGTCACCTTGCCGATCTCGGCGGCGATGCTGACGCGGCGCAGCGCGTGGCTGGCGCCGTAGAACAGGTCGATGGTCTCGACATTGAGCATGGCGTCAGCGCCCCAGATAGACTTCGATGACGCGCGGATGAGCCTGCACGTGATCGATCGAGCCCTCGGCCAGCACCGAGCCCTCGTGCAGCACGGTGACGCGCGCGCCCAGGTCGCGCACGAACTGCATGTCGTGCTCGACCACGACCAGGGTGTGCTTGCCCGTCAGGCGGCGGATCAGCTGCGCCGTCTGCTCGGTCTCGTGGTCGGTCATGCCGGCCACCGGCTCGTCGAGCAGCAGGATCTGCGGCTCGTGGATCAGCAACATGCCGATCTCCAGCCACTGCTTCTGGCCGTGGCTGAGCGCACCGGCCTGGCGGTGGCGATGCTCGACGAGGCCGGTGGTCGCCAGCGTCTCGTCGATGCGCGCGAGGTCCGTACCGCTCAGCTTCGCCAGCAGGGTCCTGAAGATGCCGCGACTGTCGCGCGCCGCCAGCTCGAGGTTCTCGAAGACGGTGAGGTTCTCGAACACCGTCGGCTTCTGGAACTTGCGGCCGATGCCGAGATTGGCGATCGCCGACTCGTCGAGCCGGGTGAGGTCGGTGTCGGCGCCGTAGATCACCGTGCCCTCGTCGGGCCGCGTCTTGCCGGTGATGACGTCCATCATCGTCGTCTTGCCGGCGCCGTTGGGACCGATGACGGTGCGTAGTTCGCCGCGGTCGATCACCAGCGACAGCTCGTTGAGCGCCTTGAAGCCGTCGAAGCTCACCGACACGCCGTCGAGGTAGAGCAGCGTCTCGGCGCGGCGCGGCGTTGTCGTGCGCCCATTTTCACTTTGCGCCGCGCTCATGTCGCGGCCTCCGCCGCCTGGGCTTGTCGCGCCGCCTGCCGCGCGCGCCAGCGTTCGCGCTGGTCGGCGACAAGGCCGACGACACCGCGCGGCAAGAGCAGGGTGACGACGATGAACAACAGACCGAGGAAGAACAGCCAGATTTCGGGTGCGGCGCCGGTCAGCCAGGTCTTGGCGATGTTGACCAGGAAGGCGCCGATCACCGCACCGGCGAGCGTGCCGCGGCCGCCGACGGCGACCCACAGCGCGATCTCGATGGACGCCGCGGGCGAGAACTCGCCGGGATTGATAATGCCGACCTGCGGCACATAGAGGGCGCCGGCGATGCCTGAGAGCATGGCAGCGACGACGAAGACGAAGAGCTTGGCGCCGGTCACCGAGTATCCCAGGAAGCGCACGCGGCTCTCAGCGTCGCGCACCGCCAAGAGCACGCGGCCGAGCTTGGAGTTCACGATCCAGCGGCAGATCAGGTAGGTGGCGCCCAGCCCGATGGCCGAGGCGATCAGCAGGCCGACGCGCGTCGATTGCGCCTGGATGGGGAAGCCCAGAATGTCCTTGAAGTCGGTCAGCCCGTTATTGCCGCCGAAGCCCATGTTGTTGCGGAAGAAGGCGAGCAGCAGGGCGAAGGTCATCGCCTGGGTGATGATCGAGAGATAGACGCCGGTGACGCGGCTGCGGAAGGTCAGCCAGCCGACGATCAGCGCCAGCGCGCCGGGCACCAGCACGACCATGATCGCGGCGAACCAGAACATGTCGAAGCCGTGCCAGTACCAGGGCAGCTCCTTCCAGTTCAGGAACACCATGAAGTCGGGCAGCTGGGCATTCTTGTAGACGCCGCGATCGCCGATCTGGCGCATCAAGTACATGCCCATGCAGTAACCGCCGAGCGCGAAGAACGCGCCCTGGCCGAGGCTCAGGATGCCGGCGTAGCCCCAGATCAGGTCCATCGCCAGCGCCAGCATGGCGTAGGTGCAGTACTTGCCGATCAGCGGGATCAGGTAATCCGGCACATGGGTGAAGGAGCCGGTGACCACCACGCGATTGAGGATCGGCAGCACCACCACGAGGGCGAAGCCAAAGGCGAGGAAGACGGCCCAGCCGCGGGGCGTCAGCAGCGAGCGGCGAGGCGCGCCGTCGTTGGGGGTGTCGGTCATCGCCGTCTCACGAATCGGCCGCGCGGCCCTTGAGCGCGAAGAGACCGCGCGGGCGCCGCTGGATGAAGAGGATGATGAAGACCAGCACGGCGACCTTGCCCAGGACCGCGCCGGCCACCGGCTCGAGCAGCTTGTTGATGATGCCCAGAGACAGCGCGCCGACCAAGGTGCCAAGCAGATTGCCGACGCCGCCGAACACCACCACGAGGAAGGAATCGACGATGTAGATCGTGCCGAGGTTGGGGCTGACATTGCCGACCTGGCTGAGCGCCACGCCGGCGATGCCGGCGAGGCCGGAGCCCAGCCCGAAGGTCAGCGCGTCGATGCGCGCGGTGGGAATGCCCATGGCGGCGGCCATGTCGCGGTTCTGCGTCACCGCGCGCATGTGCAGGCCGAACGACGTGCGGCGCAGCAGGGCGACGATGGCGAGCAGCACCATCAGGCAGAAGACGATGATGTAGAGCCGGTTCCAGGCGACGAAGAAGCCGGGGATCAGCTCGAAGCCGCCGGTCATCCAGGCCGGGTTGGCAACCTCCTTGTTCTGCGCGTCGAAGATCGAACGGACCGCCTGCTGCAGGATCAGGCTGAGCCCCCAGGTCGCCAACATGGTGTCGAGCGGGCGGCCGTAGAGGAAGCGGATCACCGTGCGCTCGATCAGGATGCCGACGGCGCCGGCGACGACGAAGGCGATCGGCACCGAGATCACCAGATAGAAGCCGACGAACTCCTTCGGCAGCAGGGCGCGGCAGACGATCTGCACGGTATAGGCGGTGTAGGCGCCGAGCATGATCATCTCGCCATGCGCCATGTTGATGACGCCCATCACGCCGAAAGTGATGGCCAGGCCCACGGCGGCGAGCAGCAGCACGGAGCCCAGGCTGATGCCCTGGAAGACGTTCTCGGCGACGCCGACGATGGCGAGCGTGCGTTCGATGGACACCAGCGCCTCGGCCGCCGCCTTGCGCACCTCGGGCGGCGCGTCCTTGTCGTTGCTGACGCCGGTCAGCAGGTTCTTGACCTGCGGGTCGGCGGTGCCGGCCATCGTCGCGATCGCCTTGAGGCGATCCTCGACGCTGCCGGCTCGGACCTTGGCGGCGTTGAGACTGAAGCGGATCGCCGTCAGGATCTCAGGATCCTTCTCGCTCTTGAGCGCGCGCTCCAGCGCTGCGGCGGTCTCCGGCGTCGGGCTCTTGAAGGCTTCACGCGCCGCCGCCAGACGCGTGGCGCGATCGTCGCTGAACAGCGAGAGCTTGGACAGCGAGGCCGAAATCGCGCCGCGCAGGCGGTTGTTGGCGCGCACCTTCTCGACATCGCCCGCCGGCAGCTCGCCCAGCGCCTTGCCGCCGACCGCCTCGAAGTAGCGCGCGCCGTCGGCGATCAGGGCCGCGCCGTCGGCCTTGCGGAGGAAGAGGGTGCCGTCGCTGAGCGCTTTCAACGCGGGGATGGCGCGGCCATCGCCCAAGGCGCCGAGCTTCTCCGCCGCGTCGAGCTTCTCGCCGAAATCGTCGGAGGCGAGCTTCCGGATCAGCTCGTCGAATTGCTGCGCGCAGGCCGGGGACGCGGCGAGCGCCGCCGCGAGCGCGATCGCTGTCGCCACAGCTACGGCGCGCAGGCGCGCCATCAGCCAGGACATCGCACGTTTCCTTGATCTTGGTTCGCTTGGCTGGCCTGCCGCTCCGCTTGGCGCGGAGCGGCGGCTGGCGGAAAAAGCGGGTCGCCCGGTTGGACTCGGAACGACCCCAGTGAACGTCCAGGCGACTAGTACTTCGGCTTCTCGCAGTTGCCGCAGACCCACGGGTAGGTCCAGTCGGCGGTGAGCTTGGCGCTCTCCGGGATGTACTTCGACCAGGCGTCGGCCTTCACCGGGCCCTTGGTCTGCCAGACGATCTCGAACTGGCCGTTGGCCTGGATCTCGCCGATCAGCACCGGCTTGGACAGGTGGTGGTTGGTGTTCATCACCGACTCGAAGCCGCCCGGCGCCATGACTTTCTGGCCGTACATCGCCTGACGCACCGCGTCGACGTTGGTCGTGCCGGCCTGCTGCACCGCCTGCGTCCACATCTTGAAGCCGATATAGGTGGCTTCCATCGGGTCGTTGGTGACGCGCTTGTCGTTCTTGATGAACGCCTTCCACTGCTTGATGAAGGCGTCGTTGACCGGGCTCTTCACCGACTGGAAGTAGTTCCACGCCGCCAGGTGGCCGACGAGGTTCTTGGTGTCGATGCCGGCGAGCTCTTCCTCACCGACCGAGAAGGCCACGACGGGCACGTCCTTGGCCTGGATGCCGGCGTTGGCCAGCTCCTTGTAGAACGGTACGTTGGCGTCGCCGTTGATGGTCGAGACCACGGCGGTCTTCTTGCCGGCCGCCGCGAACTTCTTGATGTCGGCGACGATGGTCTGCCAGTCGGAATGACCGAACGGCGTGTAGTTGATCATGATGTCGGCCGGCGCGACGCCCTTGGCCTTCAGGAAGGCCTCGAGGATCTTGTTGGTCGTGCGCGGATAGACGTAGTCGGTGCCCGCGAGCACCCAGCGCTTCACCTCGCCGCCTTCCTTGCTCATCAGGTACTCGACGGCCGGGATCGCCTGCTGGTTCGGCGCGGCGCCGGTGTAGAACACGTTGCGCGAGCTTTCCTCGCCCTCGTACTGCACGGGATAGAACAGCAGGCCGTTGAGCTCCTCGAACACCGGCAGCACCGACTTGCGGCTCACCGAGGTCCAGCAGCCGAACACGACGTCGACCTTCTCCTTTTGGATCAGCTCGCGCGCCTTCTCGGCGAACAGCGGCCAGTTCGAGGCCGGGTCGACGACGACCGCCTCGACGCGGCGGCCAAGCAGGCCCCCCTTCTTGTTAATGTCGTCGACCATCATCAGGACGGTGTCCTTCAGCGTGGTCTCCGAGATCGCCATCGTGCCGGACAGCGAATGCAGCACGCCCACCTTGATCGGCGGCAGCTGCGCCAAGGCGCCGGCCGACCAGGCGACGATCGCGCCCACGACGGACGCCGCACCAGCGAGCATCGACAACTTCTTCATGCCTGTAGTCTCCCCGTGCCACGGCCACGCCCCATGCGCGGCGCCCACACGCAGGAGTGGGTTCAGCAAGACTCGGGCCAGCCTTCCGGCGAAAAAGGCACGTCGCCCCTTTATTCGGCAGGCGATTGTTGGATTTCGATTCAATCAGCAATGGATCAGGAATCTGCGCTCAAAAACGCGCCACGACTCATGAGTGTCGAGCAAATCTTGATCAAAGTGTAATCATGCGCTCTAGGATTGATCAAAAGGCGACGGGATACGAAGCAAAGCCCCTGAAACGCGCGCGCCCGCCTCTGACAGGCTGGCCATTCTGTCGCAGGCCAGGAAATCGCTCGAGCAATCGCGCGATGGCGATTGTGCCCTCCATCCGCGCCAAGGTCGCGCCCAGACACATATGAATGCCGGAACCGAAGGCGAGGTGGCGGTTGGGCGTGCGGCCGATATCGAAGCGGTCCGGGTCGGGGAACTCGGCCGGATCGCGATTGGCGGCGCCGATGCCGATATGGATGTAGGTGCCGGCGTCCAGAAGCTCGCCGCCGATCGCCAGCGGCCGGGTGAGCTTGCGGTTGCCGAGCTGGTTGGAGCTCTCGAAGCGCAGGCCTTCCTCGACGCATCCCCGGATCAGCGACGGGTCGGCCCGCAGCCGTGCCATCTCGTCGGGGAAGCGCAGCAGAGCGTCGACGGTGTTGCCCACGAGATTGGTCGTGGTCTCGTGCCCGGCGTTGAGCAGGAAGATGCAGTTCTGCACCAGCTCCTCCCCCGTCAGCCGTTCACCGTCGACCTCGCCATGGATCAACGCGCCCAGCACGTCCTCGTCGTCGGCCGGCCGCTTGCGCCGCTCGGCGATCAGCGTCTCGAGATAGGCCGAGAACTCGCGCACCGCCTCATGGCCGGCGCGCATCCTGTCCTCCGGCACGGTCGGTTCGAGCGCGCCTAGGATGGCGAGCGAATAGCGCCGGAACGGCCCGCGATCCGCCGCCGGCACGCCCAGCATGACGCACACGACCTCCACGGGCAGCGCGAAGGCGAAGTCCTCGATCAGGTCGATCTCGCGTTTCTCGGCGGCGCGATCGAGCAGGCCGTCGACCAGCGCTACGACGCGTGGCTCCATGGCCTTGAGCGCGCGCGGCGTGAAGGCCGCGGCCAGCAACCGGCGCACGCGGGTGTGCAGCGGCGCGTCGTTGAACACCAGGCTGGTGGTGTGGTGGCGATAGAGCGGCGTGCCCTCGCCGTACTTGGCGGCGAACTCCGGACGCTTGTCCGAGCTCATCGCGGCGTCGCGATAGCACAGCGCGGCGTCGGCATAGCGCGAGACGAAGACGCTGCCGTCGGGCAACCGCTTCACCGGCGCGAAGCGGCGCAATGCGTGATAGGTCGGGAATGGATTGTCGAGGAACGACGGCTCCAGCCGCGCCAGATCGAAGCGCGCGGCGACGGCGCGCGCTTCGTCCTCGGGCAGTTCGATCAGGCCTGCACTCATCTCACAGCTTCTTGCCTTCTCCCCGCGCAGGCGGTGAGACGGAGCTAGAACTGCTCCTCGCTCAGCGCGAAGACCGTGCGGCCGGAGGCTTTCATCGGTGCCACCAGCGCGGTGCCCTGCGGCAGTAAGGTGTCGGTGAAGAAGCGCGCGGTGACGATCTTGGATTCGAGAAAAGTGGGATCGCCGTCGCGGCTCATCAGCTTCTGCGACGCCGTCAGCGCGCCCTTGGCCAGCACGTAGGCGCCCAGCGCCAGGCCGCAGAGTCGGAGATAGTGCGCCGAGCCGGCGAGTGTGGCGCCGATCTCCTTGGCGACATTGGCGGCGACCCAGTTCGTGGCGTCGTCGAGCGCGGCGGCCGCCGAGAGCAGGCCGTCGCGAATCGCCTGGAGGTCGTCGCCCGGTGCTTTGGCCAGGGCGTCGCCGAGCGACCGCATGTCGGCGATCAGCGCGCGCAGGGTCTCGCCGCCGTCGCGCGCGATCTTCCGCGCGACGAGATCGCGCGCCTGGATGCCGTTGGTGCCTTCGTAGATCGGCAGGATGCGCGCGTCGCGCTGGTGCTGCGCCGCGCCGGTCTCCTCAATGAAGCCCATGCCGCCGTGGATCTGCACGCCCAGCGAGGTGACCTCGCCGCCGGCATCGGTGAACCACGCCTTGATGATCGGGATCAGCAGGTCCAGCCGGAACTGTGCGCGCTTGCGCTGCTCGGCATCAGGATGGCGCAGCGCCAGATCGGTGGCGGCGGCGCCGTAGTAGCCCAGTGCGCGCATCGCCTCGATGGTCGCCTTCATGGTCATCAGCATGCGCCGCACATCGGCGTGGCGGATGATCGGCACACCGTCGTTGGACGCTTTGGTATCGTCCTTGCTCTGCACCCGGTTGCGCGCGAAGGCCAGCGCCTGCTGGTAGGCGCGTTCGGCGATCGACAGGCCCTGCACGCCGACGTTCAGCCGCGCGTTGTTCATCATGGTGAACATGTAGCTGAGCCCGCGGCCTTCCTCGCCGACGAGATAGCCGACCGCGCCGCCATTGTCGCCGAAGACCATGACGCAGGTCGGGCTGGCGTGCTGGCCGAGCTTGTGCTCGATGCTCGCCACCCGCACGTCGTTGCGCTTGCCCGGGCCGCCATCGGCGTTGATCAGCACCTTGGGCACGATGAACAGCGAGATGCCGCGCACACCGGCGGGTGCGTCGGGGGTGCGCGCCAGCACGAGATGGACGATGTTCTCGGCCATGTCGTGATCGCCATAGGAGATGTAGATCTTCTGCCCGCTGATCAGGTAGTGATCGCCGTTCTTCACCGCCTTGCAGCGCAAGGTGCCGAGATCGGAGCCGGATTGTGGCTCGGTGAGATTCATGGTGCCGGTCCATTCGCCGCTCACCATCTTCGGCAGATAGGCTTGTTTCTGTGCCTCGGAGCCATGATGCTCGATGGCGTCGATGGCGCCTTGGTTCAAAAGCAACACCAGCGCGAAGCCCATATTGGCGGATTGCCACATCTCCTGCACGGCGGTGGCCAGCAGCCAGGGCATGCCCTGGCCGCCGAAGGCCGGATCGAAGGGCAGCGAGTTCCAACCACCCTCGACCATCTGCTTGTAGAGATCGGGGAAACCGTCGGGCGTGCGCACCACGCCGTTCTCCAGCCGCGCGCCCTGCACGTCGCCCTGCTTGTTGAGCGGCGCCAGCGCCCCGCCGGCCAGCTTGGCGGCTTCCTCCAGCACGGCGTCGACCATGTCGTCGGTGGCGTTCTCGTAGCCGGGCAGGGCGGCGATCTCGGCCAGGCCGGCGACCTCGCGCAGCGCGAAGCGCATGTCGGCGAGCGGCGCGGAATAAGTCATGTCGTTTCCTCGGGAACTGACGGCGCGGAGTGGCGGGCACCATAGTCGGTACGCCCGCCGACCGGCAACCGGACGCGGGGCTTACGCCGCCCGCGCCGTCCGGCGCCCGGTAATCTCGTCGGCGACGCGCAGGCCGCTCTCGACCGCGCCGTTCATGAAGCCGGAGTAGTCCGTGCTGGTGTGCTCGCCGGCGAAGAGCAGGCGGCCGCCCATTTCGGGCAGGCCCTCCATGCCGAAGAAGCCGTAATGGCCGGGCTTCTGGCAGGAGTAGGAGCCCAGCGCGAAACGGTGCTTGCTCCAGTTCATGAAGCGCTGCCTTCCGGTGAACTCGGCTTTGACGCGCGGATCGAGGCCACCGAGATAGTCGACGGCGGCGCGGCCCTTGCCGTCGAAAACGCGCCCGGCATCGCCACCGAGATAGTTGGTGAGGATACCGTTGGGTCCGTCCTGGCCTCGGCTTGTCTCCCAGAAGGCCTGGTGCACCGTATCGGTGGTCAGACCGCCGGTGAAGGCCGGCAGCTTCTCGCCCGGCGTGCGCCAGATGCGCGAACTGAAGTCGAGCATCGACTTGGTGTTGGTGCCGAGATGGTACTCGGCGATGGCGCGCTGCTTCACGGGATGCAGCGGCAGCGCCTTGACGCCGTCGACCTGGCGCAAGGTGGTGAACGGGATCGCCATCACCACGCGCGACGCTTGCGCGGTGATCGTGCGGCCGCCCTGGTCGAACACCAGCTCCAGCGACTGGCCGCGCTCGCGCATCGCCGTCAGCACGTGGCCGGTGCGCACCGCCTCGGCGCTGCCGGCGCGCTTGACGATCGCCTGGTGCAGCGCGCGCGTCAGCGTCGAGCCGCCACCCGAAATACGCGCGCCCTCGTCGCTGTCGCCGTAGAGATTGGCCTTGTCGGGATTGACCAGCAGGATGAGGTTGAGCGCCGATTGCCGGTCGGCCTCGTCGCCCATCTCGCCGACATAGCCGACGCGCACGAGATCGCGCACCCAGGGCTCGAGCTCACGGACGCCGTCGAGATACTCGGTCAAGGTCATGCGATCGAAGCGCGCCGAGCCGCGCGGCGTCGACCAGGAGATGTCGAGCCGTCGCGTCGGCCCGCCGATCTCCAGATGCGTGCGCCGCACCGCGGCCATCAGCGGCGCCAGCCCGCGCTTGAACTGCTCGCCCGAGTAGACGCGCCCTTGATGGACGTAGAGGCCCTCGCTGAGCCAGGTGCCCGGCTTGCCGAAGCTCTGCAGCCCGACGCCGAGTTCCCGGCAGACGCCCTTGAGCGCGTCGTGGTCGCTGTCGACCAGCTCGCCGCCCAGTTCGATGAACTGACCCGCCGCGTTGAAGCGCTCGGCCGTCCACACCCGCCCGCCGATGCGCGACGAACCCTCGTAGAGCGTCACCGGTACGCCACGCTTGCCGAGCTCATACGCCGCCGTCAGCCCCGCCAGGCCGGCGCCGATCACGATCACCGGCTCGCCGGAGGCGAGAGGCGCGGCGGCAGCCGGCGGTTCCGCCTCGGCGCAGGCCGCCAACGGTCCGGCCGCGATCGCCAATCCACCCGCGCCCCTGAGGAACGACCGCCGCGACAACGCACGCTCGCCGATCGCCGCCTCGATCAATCCGCGACGCATCAGCCGAAACAGTGGGGTACGGGACATCGACGGCTCCTGACGCGGGGCGGACCACTGGTTCGCACGGTAGCATAACTCGCGTCCCTGCCCCGGAGGGCTGAGGCGTCCGATCTTCCTTCGTCCGCGACGCAATCCCGCCTCAAACGCATGGCAAAGGCGCGCGGTCCGGGTACCAGCACGCCGGTCGAAGAAATGGCGACGGCGGCCGAAGACGCTATGATGCACCCATGACCGACACAGTCCTGCTCACCATCGACGGCCCCCGGGCCACCATCACCTTGAACAACCCGGCGAAGCACAATCGCCTGGACAACGACGATATCCGCGCCCTGATGGGCCATCTCGACACGGTCGAGACGGCCACCGATGTGCGCGTGCTGGTGCTCACGGGCGCCGGCGAGAAGACCTTCTGCGCCGGCTTCGACCTCGGCACCTTGCGCGCGCGGGGCGCGGCGCAGCCGAAGGACGGCGCGGCGAAGGACCCGCAGGGCAAGAGCGGCTTCGAGCTGCTCTGCGATCGCGTCGAGGCGCTGCGCGTGCCGACCATCGGCGCCTTCAACGGCGGCGTCTATGGCGGCGGCACTGACCTCGCGATGTCCTGCGACTTCCGCGTCGGCATCAGGGGCATGCGCGCCTTCGTGCCGCCGGCGCGGCTGGGCCTGCACTACTATCCTGGCGGCATGCGCCGCTTCATCGAGCGCGTCGGGCCCGGCGTCGCCAAGCGCTTCTACCTGCTGGCCGAGGAATTCGACGGCGAAGAGCTGTTGCGCGTCGGCTATGTCGACTGGCTGGTCGAGCGCGCCGAGTTCAAGACGCATGTCGACCGGCTGGCCGCGACGGTTGCCGATGGCGCGCCGTTGGCGCTGCAGGCGATGAAGATCGCGCTCAACCAGATTTCCGCCAACCAGCTCGACGAGGCCGCGGTGCGCGCGCGCATGCAGGTCTGCGCGCAATCCGAGGATCTGCGCGAGGGCCTCGCCGCGCTTGCCGCCAAGCGCAAGCCTGTGTTCAAGGGGCGCTGATGGCGGGGTTGTCGCGGCGCGTCGCCATCTTGGGCGCGCTCGGCGCGTCGATCGCCGGGCTCCGGCCGGCGACGGCGCGGCAACTCGCCTTCAATCAGCGCACCGCCGGCGCCGGCGTCGATTTCAATGTCGCCTGGCGCGACCTGGAGCAACGCGAACGGCGCATCGCCTTCCGTTTGCCGGCCGCCGAGGTCGAGGCGGCGATGCAGTCCTTCCGCGATTTCAGCATCCCCGACCTCTACCGCCACGTCGAAGCCGCAGTGATCGAGGCCGGGCAGCGCGAGGGCGTCACCGTCACCTCCACGCGCGTCGGCGAGGCGGTCGACTTCGCCATGCGGGGCGATCCGCAGCGCGTGCGTCGCCTCAACCAGCGCTTTCCGGCGATCCTCGACAACGCGCGCGGCCTGTACTTGGTGAAGCACTACAGGCGCGCCGACGGTGACGCGATCTATGTCGATCACGCCGCGGCGGCGCGGCATTTCGGGCCGATCCTGCGGCCGCTTGCCGACGCCTTGCGCGGACTGGGCGGCGAGGAGCGCACGCTGGTCGGTCACGCGCTGCACATGCTGCAGACGATTCCCTACGACGAGTTCCGCGATCCCCGCACGTCGGGCGGCGGGCTCGATTTCGCCGCGCCACCGGCGATGCTCAAGATCAACAAGGGCGAATGCGACAGCAAGAGCGTGGCGCTGGGCGCGATCCTGCGGACGTTGGCGCCGTCGTTGAGCCAGGTGTTTGTGACCTTGCCCGGCCACGTCTTCCTCGCCGCCAGCCTGCCGCCGCGGCCCGGCGACGACGTCCTGCAGCATGATGGGCGCACCTACGTGGCGCTCGAAGCCACCGGTCCCGACCTGGCGCCGGTGGGCGTCGCCGGCCAACGCAGCGCCGGCTTCCTCGCCCAGCGCTCGGGATACCGCGTCTTCCCCGTGCCGCCGTGATTTGGCGCGCTGGCCTTCGCCCGCAGGCGCCGGCGACCGCATCTGGCGTTTCCCTCCCTCTCCCCGCGTGCGGGGAGAGGGAGTCGGATGCGATCGCTCTCCCCGCCAGCGGGGGAAGGTAACGGCCATGCAACGCCGCGCCGCCGCGATCCTGATCGCCGACATCGCGGGCTACAGCCGGATGATGGAGGGTGCGCAGACGCGTACGCTAACCGATCTGATCGCGTTGCGCCGCGAGGTGTGGATCCCGGCGATCAGCGCGCATGGCGGGCGCGTCGCCAACACCGCCGGCGACGCGATCCTCGCGGAGTTCGCCGGATCGGTCGCGGCGCTGGCCTGTGCGCTCGACCTGCAGGCGGCGATGCTCAGGCGCAACGCCAGGCTCGACGAGGCGCGGCACATGCTGGCGCGCATCGGGCTCGCGGTCGGCGAGGTGCTGGTCGGCGCCGACGGCGATGTCTTCGGCGAGGACGTCAACCTCGCCGCCCGTTTGCAGTCGCTGGCCGAGGCGGGCGGCATCTGCGCCTCCGATCGATTGCGCGAGAGCGTCGGCGGCCTGGTCGCCTGCGTCTTCGACGATCTCGGACATCAGCAGCTCAAGAACATCGCGCGGCCCGTACGCGCCTGGCGCGTGCTGCCCGGGCCCGTGGTGCCGGAGCCGGCGACGCGACGCGTGGCCTGGCGGTTGGTCGGCGCCGGGCGTGGCGGTGTCGCCGTCGACCTGGCGCTCGACGCCGCCTCCTTGCGCGGCGCGGAGGGCCTGATCTTCGGCCGCCAGTCGCGCTATTGCGATCTCGCCTGGCCCGACGACAGCCTGTCGCGCCGCCACGCGCGATTCCGTCTCGACGACGCCGGCGCGCTGCTGGTCGAGGATCTCGAGTCGACCAACGGTACGCATGTCGATGGAAGGCGGCTGCCGGCCTTCACGGCCGCAAGATTGGAGCGCGGCGCCCAGCTACGTCTGGGCGAGATCGCGGTGAGGGTCCTCGACGGGTCGGACGCTTAGCCGTCGTCGGTGTGGTGCGATACTTCCCTCTCCCCGCTTGCGGGGAGAGGGAGGCACAGGTGTTCGCCTCGCTATCCGCGCCGGTGGCCCCAGATGCTCGGACGGTGATGCAGGGCTTCGGTCCAGTGCGCATCGTCCACGGTGCGCGCGCCGAAGCCGTACTCGACCTCGATGCCGCCGGGGGTCTCGGCGTAGAACGAGATCATGTGGTCGTTGGTGTGGCGCCCGAGCGTCGAGGTGATGCGCGCGCCGGCGGCCTGCACGCGGTCGAGGGCGAAACCGACATCGTCGATGCTGGCGACCTGGACCATGAAGTGGAAGATGCGGCGCGGGCCGCGCAGCGGCACCAGCGCCACCGTGTGGTGGCGTGGATTGCAGTGGTAGAACTCGAGCTCCTTCTTGCCCAACCCGCGGAACTCCATGCGGATGAGGTCGGAGCGGCGGAAGCCCAGCGCGTCGACATAGAACGACCGCATCGCCGCGATATCGTCGCCGCCCAGCACGACGTGGCCCAGCCCCTGATCGCCGGTGACGAAGCCGCCGACGCCGGCGGGCGACACGAAGGGACGCTCGAAGCGGTCCGTGGCGCCGTAGAAGATTTCGACCCGCGTGCCGGCCGGATCGGTGCAACGGATCATCTCGGTCACGCCGCGATCGGTCGCCAGCGAACCGTCATCCGTCTCGACGGCGACGCCCAGCGCCTGCAGCTTGCGGCGCATCGCGACGAGCTCGCCCGCGCCGGCGACCTCGAAGCCGGCGAAGGCGAGGTCGTTGGCGGCGCCCTTCTCGACGGCGATCCGCCACGCGCGCTGGTCGATGCGCAGCCGTCCCGCGCCGTCCGCTTCGTCCGCGCGCATCAACCCGAGGGCGTCGGTGGCGAAGCGCAGCCAGGCGTCGGGGTTCTCGACCGCCACGCCGATATAGGCGAGCGCGCGCACCGAGACGGTGTTGTCGTGGATCATGGCTGGGCTCCTCGTTGATCGCGCGCGGCGATGCGTTCGGGCAGGTCGCGGCCGCCCATCGTCTGGCGCAGCCCGCGGATGCCGAAGCCGCCGTCGTAGTTCAGGATGCTGCCGGTGGCGGGCACGATGTCGTCGCGGCAGGCGAAGAAGACATAGGCCGCCGCGTAGTCGCTGGCCTTGGGCAGCATGCCGATGGGTACCCGCTCCGGTGCGCTCTTGGCGAGATCGATGCTGGCGATCGAGCGTTGCGCCATACCGAGCGAGTCGGGCCCGCGCAGGTCGGTCGAGATTCCGCCCGGCGCCACGCCGTTGACGCGGACATGGGGCGCGAGTTCGAAGGCGAGCTGACGCACGAGGCCGACGGCGGCGTGCTTGCTCGCGGTGTAGAGCGGACCGCCGCCATCGGGATAGAAGCCGGCATTGGAGATGGTGAAGATCATCGAGCCTTGGCTCGCGACCAGCGCCTCGAGCGCGGCTTTGGCCAGCAGCAGATAGCCCTTCACGTTGATGTGGAAGAGCTCGTCGAAGGCCTGGTCGACGGACTCGTCGGGCAAGGCCAGCAGGTTGGTCGAGAAATCCCAGATGCCGGCGTTGCCGATGGCGCAGTCCAGCTTGCCGTATCGCGATACGCACGCCGCCACCGCCCGCCGATTGTCGGCCAGCGAGCGGACATCGCCCTGGACGCCGACGATGGCCTCGCCATGGGCCGCGCGCAGCTCCGCGAGACCGCGTTCCGAGCGGTCGAGGACGCCAACGCGCGCGCCTTCCTCGAGAAGGCGGTCGACCACGGCCCGGCCCAGGCCCGACGCGCCGCCGCTGATCAGGATGACTTCGTCGTGCAGTCGCATGCTTGCGGTTCCTCTTCGCGTGTAGCCCTCTCCCCGCAAGCGGGGAGAGGGAGGACGATGCCGTCAGAACAAGCTCGACAGGTTGGTGGCGTGGATGACGGTGTGGTCCAGGTAGATATGGCGCCGGGCGATGCGGAAGCCCTCGCCGGCGCGGCGCAGGCCGTCCTCGCGGCGGGCGCAGAAATTGTCGGTCACGCCTTCAAGGCGTGAGCGGTAGAGATGGAGCGAGGAGCGCACCGAGATGAGATCGCCGTCGACGGCGGTGATCTGCACGTTGCCGACGAAGTGGCGCGTGCGCGACGGCGGGTCCTCCGACCAGGACGAGCCGGTGTAGAGCTTCTCCACCCGCATGCTCAGGTCTTTATGGTCGTCGTCGAAATAGGCCATGTCGCCAATGCGCGTGAACTCGCGGTCGATATCCTTCGCCGTGACCGTGCGGCGGATCGGCATCCAGTAGTGGATGTCCTCGGCGACCAGCTCGAGCCAGTCGCGGAAGCGCCGCTGATCGAGCAGATGGGCCTCGTGGAACAGGAACTGCTCGACGCGGAAGTGCAGGGCCATGCGGTCGGCGAGCGGCAGATCGACCGAGCCGATCGGCGCCTCGGGCGGCGCGGCGACGGACATCGTCAGATCCTCCCGGTGGGCGAGGGCGTACGCGTGCGCTTGAGCTCGTCCCAGCTCTCCGCCTGCAGCCAGTCGGTCCAGCAGCGGTAGTGCCAGCGTTGGGCGTGCTCGTTGACGCGCGTTTCGATGCTGCGCTGGCCGGACGGATCCTCGCGCACCTCGTCCTGGCCCAGCCCCATCTGCAGGTTCTGCGGCCGCCGCCGGGCGACGCGACCGAGCGCTGCCCTAGTGCTGTAGGTCCAGTTCTCGCCGTCGTCCTGCTCGAGCAGGCCGGCCGGGCCGAACGAATGGGTCATGAACCGCATCATCGCGCGGCGCTGGTCGAGCGAGTAGCTCTTGGGCATGAAGGTGAACCACCAGACCTCGGTCTTCAGCGGCCCGCGCGGCAGGCGCAGGCTGAGCTGCAGCGCCCGCGTCGAAATCCACAGATTGGGGAAGATGTTGGGATGGCCCATGGCGCGCATGCCGACCGGGCCCATTACCTCCTTCATGTGAGTCGGACGGATCGGCCGGCGCTCGCTGATGCGCGGCGCGAGCTTGGCGCGTTCCTCGAAGCTCAGGCTGTCGAGCCGGGTGCGCTCCTCGTCGCTCAGCCCGTCGAGCACTTCCTGCTGCGCCGGCGACACGCCGGGGCCACCGATGGCGTGGCCGTACTCGCCCAGCATGACCATCTGCTGCATCGGCTGCATGACGGAGGCCGACACGAAGCCGACGCGCATGGCCGAACGGTGGCTGAAATTGACGTGGTACCAGTCGTAGAGATTGTCGACGGCGATCTTCCAGTTGCAGTCGATAACGTTCTTCTGCACGCCGTCGATCGCGACCAGCTCGCCATGCACGGCCATCTGGTCGATGCCGATGCGGCCGACCTCGCCGAGATAGTCGTGCAGCGACGGCGCGTCCGGATCGAGGGTGGCGAAATAGAATCCCTTGTACTGCTCGACCTTCGCCGCCTTGCGCAGCGCCCACTGCGCGGTGTCGAGCTTGTCGCGGTAGAAGTTCGCGCCGCCCGGCACGGCCTGCAGCTTGCCGTCGAGTCCGAAGGTCCAGCCGTGATAGGTGCATTGGAAGGACTTGGTGTTGCCCATCTCCGCGCGGCACAGCGCGTTTCCCCGATGGCTGCAGGTGTTGAGCAGGACCTGGATGGCGCGGTTCTCGTCGCGCACGACGATGACCTGGTCCTCGCCGATGTAGTTGGTGAAATAGTCGCCGACCTCGGGAATGTGGCTCTCGTGGCACATGAAGTTCCATCCCCGGGCGAAGACCCGCTCGAGCTCCAGCTCGTAGATGTCCGGGTCGACGTAGATGGTCTTGTCGATCAGGCCCTTCTCGCCGTCGAACCAGCCGCCGATTTCCTCGCGCCCGAGAGGGCGCCCCCGCCTCGCATCTGTAGACATTCCGCCGCCTCCTGCCGTGCCGACATCGCCGAGCCTACCCCGTCCGGGGCACCGGGCGCTGCCCGCCGATCCGCGAAAATTGATCGTTCGTCCGTAATTGAGAGACGGGGAGGAGGGGGTTCCGGGGGTGACAAACCGCCCGAGGCTGCCTATGTATCGGGGGTCGAGGGAGGCTTCCGATGCCGGTGACCCGTGTGTTGGCGCGTTTGCCGCTGGGTGTCTGGCTGCGCCTGATCGTACTCGCCGTCGTGGCGGCGGCGCTGCTGGCGTTCGGCGTCGCGGTGATCGCCGTGGTCGCGATCGGGCTGGCGATCGGCGTGCTGGTTTACAAGGCACGCACTTGGCTCGCCGGCCTGTTCGAGGGTGCCGCCTCGATGGCCTCCGGATCGCCGCGCCCCGTGCCGGCGCGCGTCCAGCGCGCCCGCGCCACCGACGCCGAATATACCGTCATCGAACGCCGCTGACCGGCGTTCCGGGAATCAGCGCCGCGCCGCGTTGACCCCGCCCAGCGCCAGTTGGGTGGCGAATTTGGCCGCCTCGACCGCGTCGACCGGCATGCGCGTCACCATCACCAGCGAGACCTCGAAGGCGATGCCGCCCATCGCGGCGGCGAGGTAGTAGACGTCGAGCGGCGGCAGGATGCCCTTGGCCATCGCGTCCCGCAGATCGTCGATCAGGGCGCGGTGGAGGGCGCGTACGTCGGGCTTGTCGAGCAGGGTGCGGATGGCCGTGACGTTGCGCTGCGCCAACGCCACCAGCTCGGGATCCTGGGCGATGAACTCGAAATAGACCTGGAAGTGACGGCGCAGGAACTCCTCCGCCGTCGTCGCCCTGGCGCGGCCCAGGCGATGGCGGCGCACCAGCTCGTCGGTCAGCTCGCCGACCACGGCGGCGAAGATCGCGTCCTTGTCTTCGAAGTAGTTGTAGAACGTGCCGGTGGCGAGGTCCGTTCGGCGCACGATGTCACGTACGCTGGCGGCGCCGAAGCCCATCTCGGCGAAGACGGCGCGGGCGGCGGCGAGCAGGGCGGCGCGGTTGTTGGCCTTCTTGCTTTCGCGCACCCGCGCGCGGGCGCGCTTGGGCGCCGCTTCGGCGATTTCCCCGGTCATGAAAGGTTGGCCAGTTCGTGGCGCAGCCCGGCGACGATGTCGTCCATCGCCCGCGCCGCCGCCTGCACCACCGCGCTCATGCCGACGAAGCCGTGGATCAGGCTGTCGAAGTTGCGGTGCACGACCTTCACACCGGCGGCCTTCAGCTTGGCGGCGTAGGCGATACCCTCGTCGCGCAGCGGATCGAAGCCGGCGGTATAGACCAGCGCCGGCGCGGTGCCGGCCAGGTCCGTGGCGCGCAGCGGCGAGACGCGGGGATCGTCGATCAGCGCCGGATCGTCGCCGACGTAGTTGGCGCGCGCCCATTCCATGCCCTTGCGGGTGAGGAAGAAGCCGTCGCCGAACATCTCGTAGGACTTGGTATCCATGCGCAGATCGGTCGCCGGATAGATCAGCACCTGCAGCGTCGGCTTCACCGCCTCGTGGCGCACGTCGTTGGCCAGCACGGCGGCGAGGTTGCCGCCGGTCGAGTCGCCGGCCACCACCAGGCGCGTGGCGTCGATGCCCAGGGTCGCGGCCGACGCCGTGAGCCAGCGCCAGGCGGCGAGGCAGTCGTCGAGACCCGCGGGAAAGCGATGCTCGGGCGCCTGGCGGTAGTCGACGGCGACGACGACGCAGCCGCCGCGCGCGGCGAGGAAGCGGCAGGGTGGGTCGTAGGCGTCGAGGCTGCCCAGGGTGAAACCGCCGCCATGCAGCCACAGGATCGCCGGCACGCGCTGCGCGCCCAGGCCGAAGGGGCGATAGATGCGCAGCGGCAGCTTGCCGCCCGGCCCGTCGATGGCGCGGTCGACCAGCTCGCCGATCTCCGGCGTCTTGAACGGCGTCATCGGCTTGGACAGCGAGAGCATGGTCTCGGTGAACAGCGCCCGGCCCTCGGCGAGCGGCATCTCGTGGAAGGCGGGATGGCGCGACTGCTCGAACACCTTGAGCAGCCACTGGGCGCGGGTGTCGAGCGTCTGGCCGTCGAGCATGACCGGCGCGCCGCCGGTGGCGACATTGATCCACGACAGCGGGATGCGCAGCGCCAGCTTGCCCAGCTTCGCTTTCAGGAGATCAGTGAATTCACGCCCATCCATGGCGGCAACCTATCACCGCCATGGGCGGTAGGGCTATCGCCTGTGGCGTTCCTCCCTCCTCCCCGCCTGCGCGGGGAGGAGGAAGAGGGCTACACGAACGGCCGGCCCTTGCGGGCGTAGGCGGCGGCGGAATGGCACAGATTCTGGCCCATCAGGCTGGGCTCCAGCGCCGCGCGCAGCTCGTAGATCGCCGCCACCGACTCGCGGACCTCCTCCTGATCCGGCGCCGCCTCCAGCGCGCTGTCGGCGAGGTGGCAGGCCAGACGTATTTCGCCCTTCTGGAGTAGCTCCAGCGCGCGGGCCAGCAGGCGGTCGACGCCGCCGGCCAGCGCGGCGATCTCGCGCGCGAGCGCGTCGCGCGGCGCGGGCTTCAGCTCGCTCGGCCGGCCGTTCCACCAGCCGCCATAGAAGCGCACGATCGAGCGCACGATGAACTCGGTGTCGTCGTAGACCGGCTGCAGCCAGGGCGAGTCGCTCCTGGGCAGCGCGACCGCGTGCACGATGTCGACATGCGGCGGCGCGCCCTTGTTGAGAACCGCGATGGTGCGCGCGACGATGACGTCGAGGAAATCGGCGGTCTCCAGCAGCATGCGGCGCACCAACGCCGGATCGCGCACCACGGGCGCGCCGTGGCCCGGGCACATGGTCTCGGGCTCCTTGGCCGCCATCAGCCGCAGGCCGCGCGCCCAGTCCCAGGGATAGCGCTGCACCTTCTGCGGATTGCCGGCGTTGGGCACCGCCCAGATGAACAGGTCGCCCGGGCAGAGCACGGAGCGATCGGGGCAGAACACCCAGGTATGATCGTCGGTCTCGCCGCGGCAGTGATGCACCTCGAAGCGCACGCCGCCCACCGTCAGGTCGATGCGCTCGTCGTAGAGCGTATCGGGCGGAATTGCCGGCTGGCCGAAATCGCGGAAGGTCTCGGGCTTGGCCTCGGCCCATTCCGCCGTGCCGCCGAACTGGCGCGCGTTGATCGCGGCGTTGTAGCCCTGGGTCAGCGCGTAGCGCGCGAAGCGCGCCGGCATGGCGCGATGCGCCACGACGCGCGGCGCGGCCTGGCCGGGCGAGAGGAAATGCTTCAGCCCGTAGGCGTGATCGAGATGGCCCTGGGTGAAGATCGCGGTGTGGATCGGCGCGGCGGTCTTCTGGCGCAAGAGCGTATTGAGCGTCGCGCCCAGCCGCTCGACGCCCGAATCGACCAGCACGATTCCGTCATCGGTGTCGAAGCCGGTGACGCCGGAGAACAGCGACTGGAAATACGTGCGCGGCGCGACCTCGATCGGCCCGCCCGACCAGTAGAATTTCGCCTCCTCCGCCGGCTTGCCGCGCGCCTCGGCGAGCCGGTCCTTCATCGTGATGGCGGGCATGCGGTCCTCGCTGCGCTGCTCCCTCTCCCCGCGAGCGAGGAGAGGGAGCAAGAACTACTGCGGCGTGATGTTCAGGCTGCGCACCAGCTCGAGCCAGACCGGGCCTTCCTCGTCGATGACCTTGCGCATAACATTGTGGTCCTGCGCGGCCTCGTCGATACCGAAAGTATCGAGCATCTTCTGCAGGCGCTCGGTCTTGCCGCACTCGACGAACAGCGCCGACATCTTCTCGACGATCTCCCTGGGCGTGCCGGTCTGGTAGAAGGCGCCGATCCAGCCCCTGAGCTGGAAGCCCTGGGCGGTGCAGCCCTGCTCGAGGAAGGTGCCGACATCCGGCAGCTTGCGCATGCGCGTGGTCTGCGGCACGGCGATGGCGCGGCCGGAGCCCGACTGCAGCACGCCGCCGGCCGCGGCGTAGCTGCCGCTGCCGGCGTGGACCGCGCCGGCGGCCACGTCTTGCCACATCGGCGCCTCGCCGCGGTAGTGCACCGCTTCCATGCTCAGCCCGTAGAACTTGTTGAGCTCGGCGACGACGACGTGGCTATAGGTCCCGGCGCCGTAGCTGCCGATGCTGACCTTGTTCTTGCGCGCGAACTCGACGAACTCCTTGAGATTCTTCGCCGGCACGTCCTTGTGCACGATGAACGGAAGATGGCCGGCGCTGAAGAAGGCGACCGGCACGAAATCCTTGTCGGGGTCGTAGGGCAGCTTCTTGAACAGCACCTTGTTCATCACCATCGTGGTCGAGATGGTGAACATCAGGTTGTAGCCGTCGGGCGCCGCCTTCGACATCTGCTCGGCGCCGATCGCGCCCGAGGCGCCGGTCTTGTTCTCGACGACGAAGGGCTGCCCCAGCTTCTGCGAGGCGTACTCGCTGTAAGTGCGCGCGAAGACGTCGGTCAGACCGCCGGCCGGGAAGGTCACCGTCACCCGCACCGGCTTGTTGGGCCACGCCGACGCCTGGCCGCGCACCGCGGGGGCCGCCAACGCCACGCCGGCGCCCAACGCGCCGGCGACGAATTTCCGTCGATCCACAGACACACCCATCTTATAGCCTCCCGTCGAAGACGTTTTGCTTGATTGACGCTGAACTGTACGGGCGCGAGTCGATAGCGGCTATGGGTTTTTCTCCCTCTCCCCGCACGCGGGGAGAGGGGGCCAAGAGCAACCGCGCTACCACGGCGTCAGGACAGGAGCCGGGCCTCGTGTCCCTGCTTCGACAGCAACGCCACAGCCTGCTTGTCGAACGACACGAACGTGTCGGCGCCGAGCCACGCGCCTTCATAGGCCATGACGCCGTCGGCGAAATCGCCGCCCGCCTCGAGGATGACAAGCCCGGCCTCGGCGGCGGGCCGGTTGGTCACGACGTTGCCGGCATCGAGCAGCGCGCGGATCGCGATTGCGATGGCCGTGTCGGCCAGGCCATAGACCCGCCGCAGCACCCAGACGAACTCACACAGGCAGGGCAGGGACACCGCGATCAGCGTGGCCTGCTTCAACGCCTTGTCGGCGGCGCGGCTCTGGCGGGGATCGTCGTGCACGACGGCGCGGACCAGCACGTTGGTGTCGACGGTGATCTTCACCGCTTGCCCGCCCAGCCGGCGGCGATCGCCTCGTTCATCTCCTCGATGGTCGCGACCTTGCGGGTCTTGCCGGCGAGCAGGCCGATGAAGCCCTTGATGCTGCCGGCCGAGCGGGCCGCCCGTATCCTGATCTCGCCGTCGGGCAGCGTCTCGACATCGATCCGCTCGCCCGGCTTCACGCCCAGGTGACGCAGCAATTCCCGCTTGAGCGTGACTTGTCCCTTTGCCGTGACGGCGAGCGACGCCATGCCTGACCTCCGTGGTTGGCATGGCAGTATATGGTAATGGAGAATTACATTACCAGCATTCTCTTACCTTCCCCGGGGGAAGGTAGTCAGACAACGCGTTGCTTGCGCAGATCGGCGATCTGGTCCTTGGAGTAGCCCAGCCCGGCGAGGATCTCGTCGGTGTGTTCGCCGAGCGTCGGCGGGCGGCGGGTGATCTCCAGCGGGGTGCGGGAGAGGCGCACGGGCTGGTCGAGGATCGGGTAGGGCTTGCCGAGGCCGGGATACTCGATCTGCTTGAAGAAGCCGGCTTCCTTGACGTGCGGATCGTCGAGCGCCTCCTGCGGCGTGTAGATCGGGCCGGCCGGCACGCGCGCGGCGGCGAGCTGCTTGAGCACGTCGTCGCGGGTGCGGCTGCCGCACCATTCCTGCATGATGGCGCTGATCGCCTCGCCGTTGTCGCCGCGCGCCAGATCGTCCTTGAACCGCGGATCGTCGATCAGCTCCTCGCGCTTCATCATCTTGCACCAGCGCACGAAGAGCGGCTGGCCGATGGCGAGCACGTAGATCCAGCCATCCTTGCACCGATACGAATCGCCCGGCCCGGCGGTGAAGGCGCGGTTGCCGACGCGCTCGCGGTTGAGGTTCAGCATGGCCTGCTCGATCAAGAGCGGATTGGCGACGTTGAGCGCGCTCTTCAGGAGCGCGGTCTCGATCATCTGGCCCTTGCCGCTGGTGTCGCGCTCGCGCAGCGCCGCGAGCACGCCGACCACCGAGAGCGTCGCCGACATGAAGTCGACATAGGGCGAGGCCATGCGCACCGGCTTGTCGCCGAAGCCGGTGAGGTGCGCCGCGCCCGACATCACCTGGCCGATGGTGTCGAAGCCGACGCGATCGGCATACGGACCGACCATGCCGAAGGTCGAGTTGGTGACCAGGATGATGCGCGGATTGATCGCCGACAGCGTGTCGTAGTCGAGCCCCATCTCCTTCAAGGTCTGGAACGGCAGGTTGGCGATCACCACGTCGGACGCCTTCACCAGCTTCGCCACGATCTCGCGGCCTTCGGGCTTGGTGGGGTTGAGCGTCATGCCGAGCTTGCTGCGGTTCATCTGGAGGAAGGTGATGCCTTCGCCCTTGCGCGCCTCGTCGACCGGCGCGACCCAGCGATCCTCGCTGCCGTCGAGCTTCTCCAGCCGGATCACCTCGGCGCCCATGTCGCCCAGCAACGCGCCGCAGAACGGACCGGCGATGTAGCGCCCGAAATCGAGGACGCGGATACCCTTCAGAACGCCCGACATCGATTCTGTTCCCTCCGGTTGAGCGGTGCCGCGGGAGCGGCAGGCGCCGGGCGCCATGATAGCGCCACGCGGCGCGGGCCGTCCAAGGCGGGCGGCGGCGGAAATCCGCAGGCCGAGGCGAGGCGGGCCGCCGTCGCCCCGGGCGCGGCGCGCGGCCCGCCGGTTCAGGCCGGTCGCGGTCGCCGCGCCATGAACCAGGCCAGCGTCAGCGCCGGCAGCGACACGGCCGTAGCCGCCGCCGTCATCTGCAGCGGCGACAGCGGCATGTGGCCGCCGCCCGGCGCGGCGAACATCAGCCCGCCGACGATCAGCGCGATGCGCACCGGCCATTCCAGCACGCCGCAGCGCCGCAGATCGCCGATGAGTCCCTGATATCCCTGCAGCCCGCCGCATACCAGCGTGATGCCGATCAGCGCCGTGACGAAATGGCCGAGGAAGTCGAGCGCCTCGCCCTGCAGCACCAGCGAGGGGTTCATGACGAAGAAGAACGGCACGAAGTAGATGATGCTGCCGATCTTCATCGCCTGCACGCCGGTGTCGATCGGATTGGCCTTGGCGACCGAGGCGCCGGCGAAGGCGGCCAGCGCCACCGGCGGCGTGATGAACGAGACCATGCCCCAGTACATGATGAACAGATGCACGGCGAGCGGGTTCAGCCCGGCCTGGATCAGGCTGGGCGCCAGCAGCACGGCGAGGAAGATGTAGCAGGCGGTGATCGTCATCCCCATGCCGAGGATGAAGCTGGTCAGCGCGCCCATCAGCATCAGCAGCAGCGGCTGGCCGCCGGCCATGTGCAGCAGGCTGTTGGTCAGCGAGCCGGTCAGCCCGGTCAGCGAGAAGGCGCCGACCAGCAGGCCGATGCCGGCCAGGATGGCCACCAGCTCGACGAAGACGCGGCCGTTGCCTTCGAAGAATCCGACGACCTCCTTCCAGCCCCAGCGGTGCTTGGAGAACAGCTGGTTGAGGATCAGCAGCAGGCCGGTGGCCAGCCACGGCGCCCAGTTCTCGCGCTTCATCACCAGCAGCAGCACGACGAGCAGGATGATGACGAAGATGAAGTACCAGCCTTCGCGGAACACCTTGCCGACATCGGGCATCTCCGCCGCCGGCAGGCCGACCATGGCGTTGCGCCCGGCGTTGAAGTCGATCTGCATGAACAGCGCGAAGTAGTAGAGCGCTGCCGGCACCGCCGCCGCCAGCGCCACCTCGGCGTAGGAGATGTTAAGGAACTCCGCCATGATGAAGGCGGTGGCGCCCATCACCGGCGGCGCCAGCACGGCGCCGGTCGAGGCGCAGGCCTCGATGGCGCCGGCGACCGAGGCCTTGAAGCCCGTGCGCTTCATCGCCGGGATGGTCATGGTCCCGGTGGTCAGCACGTTGGAGATCACGCTGCCGCTCATCGAGCCGAGCAGGCCCGAGGAGAAGATCGCCACCTTGGCCGCGCCGCCCCGGTAACGGCCGCACAGCGCGAAGGCGAAGTCGATGAAGAACGAGCCGGCGCCGGTGTACTGCAGCGCCGTGCCGAAGACGAGGAAGCCGATCACCAGTTCGGCGAAGGCGCGCATCGGGATGCCGAGCACGCTCTCGCGCGAGAAGATGTGGTAGGCCGCCGTGTCGAGCACGGCGACCGAGGGTGCGCTGAACGGCGCCGGCATGACGCTGGCGAAGATCGGAAACAGCGAGAAGGCGGCCATGATGAAGAACAGCACCCAGCCGCCGGCGCGCCGCAGCGCCTCCAGCACCACCACCCACATCGCCACCGCGCTGGCGATCGCCCAGCGCGGCGCGGCGTCGGCGGCGCTGTACTCCCAGCCGGCCGCCGCCGATTCGCGCGCCGTCCAGATCAGCACGATGGCGAGCGCGCTGGACAGGACGAACAGCGCCAGGTCGTAGATCGGCACGCGATCGACGTGCAGCCCCGGCTTCAGCGGATAGACGATGAACGCCAGCGGCAGCAGGACAAGGACCAGGCCCCAGAAATACTCGGTGTCGAGCATTGTGAAGCCGACGAAGAAGCGAAGCGTGAACTGCTGGTTGAAGCACAACGCGATGGACACGACGGTCCACGCGATCAGCAGCGCGCGCCACCCCGGTGAGAGGTGCCGGATGCGGGAAGGTCCCGTACCCGGCACGTCGTCGGCCGATGATTCCGACATGATTGGTGCGGTCGATCGATTCGTGAAGCGCCGGCGCCTATTCGAAGACCGGATCCATGCCGGCCTTGGTCAGCGCCGCCTTGCGCGCCACCATCCACGCCTTGGCGAAGGCCGCCTTGTCTTCCGGCGGGTTGGTCTTGAGGAAGGCGGTCCACGCCTCGCCCAACGTGTCCTGGCGCTTGACCAGCATGTCGTTGTGCTTCTGCGCCGCCTCGGTCCAGGCGCCAGCCTCCTTCAGTGCCTTCACCGTGCCCGGGTGGTAGGGCAGCACCCAGTCGAGGATCTGCCGCTTGACCTCGAGCCCGTCGGCGCCCGGCGCGCCGTCCTTGTAGGCCGCGTAGTTGACGATCATCGACTTGGCGACGCCGTAGATCAGGTCGGCCGGCTGCGAGGCGTAGGCCATGAAGATCGGGTAGGGATAGGTCGGCAGCTCGAGCGAGTTGGTCGCCGACAGGCCGGCGGCGCCACAGGTCGCCTTGTGCGGGTAGTAATACGGCCCGAGCTTGCGCATGCGCGCCCAGCCTTCCTTGTCGGCGGCCGGCGTCTGCGGCATGACGATGCCGCGCGGCGAGGTCTCGACCTCGCGTACCACGCTGGTGATCGTCGAGGCGATGGCGGCGTCGACCTCGTTGTTCAGCATGCCCTTCCACATCGCGCCGAAGCTGGAGAACTCGACCAGCTTGACGTCGGCCGTGGTCAGGCCGGCGAAGGCCAGGATGGCGAAGGCGTTCTGGTTGAGCGCCGGCGATCCGACGACGACGCCGATGCGCTTGCCCTTGAGGTCCTTGAACTCCTTGACCCCGGTGTCCTTGGCGACGTTGAGCGTGATGCCGTTGCACGAGGACGACGACAGGATCAGCTGCAGCTTCTGCGGACCCCAGTCCTTGGCCGCGAACTCGAAGACGCCCTCCTGGGCGAAGTAGCCGCCGATTCCCATGGCCGAGGCCTGGGCGCGGTTGGCCTTCAGCGGCGCCAGCCGGGCGATGTCGTTGCCGGCCGGCAGGATGCGCAGGTCGGTGTTGTGCTTCTCTTTCATCATCTTGCCCAGCGCGACGACGATGTTGAAGCCGGAAGTCCCGGTGTCGTAGGCGGTCAAGGTCAGCGATGTCGGCAGCGTGATCTGCTGGGCGACCGTCGGTCCGCCAGCCAGCGCGGCCGTCGCGATCGCGCCGGCCATCAGAATGCTTCTCCGCTTCATCGTTTCACTCCCTGTCTTGTTGATCGCACCCGCCTCGCTTCGGAGGCTTCGAGCCGTCGCGCCGCCGCGGGTTCACCCCGCGGAACGACGCGTCCGTCGGCCCAGGTCATAGTAGCCCAAGGGGTTCCGCGGGAGAAGCGACTCGGCGAGGGTCGCGTACGGTCGAGCCCGACGCGGCTTCCGCTCGATACAAAGTAGCGCCGTCTCAGCCCGCGCTCGGCCCCAGCCGCGTCGCCTGGCTGGCGGCGAGCTTCCAGGCGCCGTCGTCGCGCACATAGACCTGCAGCCAGCGGAAATCGTAGAGCTTGTTCTCGGCCCTGTTGAGGATCGGGCTGCGGCCACTGAGCAGCGCGGTCTCACCATGCAGGCGCACCAGGGTCTCGGTCATCGGCGCGTCCTCGATCACCGGCTCGCCCGTGAGCAGCGCGATGACGCGCGTGTCGCGGCCGTCGACCTTGCCCGAGCCGTGGGTGTGCGTGAACGACTCGGTGTACATCGCCCGCAGCTTCAAGACGTCCTTCGCCACCATCGCCGCCTTCATCGCCTCGCGGAAGGCCATCAGCTCGGCCGCGACCTTCTGCGTCGCCGGATCCATCGCGCCCTGCGGATGGGCGAACGCGGCGGGCGCGAGTGCGGTGGCGAGAAGGACGAGGGCGGTGCGGCGGGCGAGCATCGGCTACTCCAGATCGACGGCGCGCCGCGACTCTAGATCGCCTGTGCTCGAAGGGGGAGGGCTATCGCAGGGGGCGTTTGCCTCTCTTCCCGCGCCCGTTACGGCGCGCAGGCGGTCTGGCCATGATCGACCAGGATCAGACTGTCGACGGGGAAGCCCAGGCCGCGCGCCTGCTCGACCAGACGATTGCGGATATCGGCGGGCAGGTCCGGCCGGCGCGCCAGGATCCACAGGTAGTTGCGCGACGGACCCGAGACCAAAGCCCAACCGTAATCCTTCTGGTCGAGTGCCAGCACGTGATAGCCGCCGGCGAACGGCCAGAAGAATGTGACCGAAAGGCTGGCCGTGTCGCGCGCACCCTGGAAGACGGCGCGGCCATCGGCTTCTTTCCAGCGGCAGGCCTTGCGATCGAAGCCGCGGTTGCGCACGCCGAGCGAGCCGTCGTCGCGCGGTGTGTAGGTAGCCGTCACGTTGGTCAGCCCGCGCTCGAAGCTGTGATCCAGGCGCATGATCTCGAACCACTCGCCGGTATAGCGCTGGACGTCGAAGGGGCGCACCGGCTCGACGCCCTCGGGCCTGGCGGTGCAGCCAGCCAGGAATGCCAGCAGCGCCACCGCGCCGACGCGCCGGAGCCGGGACATGGCGGACGCGGCGCGCATCAGCCGAAGACCCCGGCCAAAGCGCCGTAGAAGCAGGCGAGGGCGGCGATCCCCAGCACGCCGAACGTGGTGACGACGCCCGCGACGCGGAAGCTGAAATTCTCCTCGACCTGGGACATGCCAAAGGCGTGCGAGAGCCGGGCGCCCAGAAGGGCGATGCCGAGCCCGTGCAACAGCCAGGCGTTGGTCCCCAGGCTCTCCGCCAGCCCGAGCAGCAGCAAGCTGAGCGGCACATACTCGGCGAAGTTCGCATGCACGCGCATGCGTCGGATCAGCATGCGATTGCCGCCATCGCCCACCGCGATCCGCGCGCCGCGCCGGGCGCGGATGACCCGGGCGGCCAGTACGAGGAAAAGCGGCACCATCAGGCTGGCGTAGAGGGCGGTGATCGGCACGCTGAGCGCTCCTTCGAGGCGGCTTCTCTTAAACGTCGCGGACCGGGCAATGGATCATCGCCGCCGGGGCGATCACCTACGACGCTCCTCTCTCTCCTCAGGCGACGACCTTCGGTCGCGACCAAGCGGACAGGCAGAGCAGCGCGGACGAGGGCGCGTCCTCATCGCGACGCGTCACGATGACTGCTCCCTCCAGATTCGACCACGGAGCTGTCGGGCGCAGCGGCGCCAGCCTCTTACTTGGTTCCCGGTGTCCTGATGACCGTGCCGTCCGGCTTGATGATATCGCCCGGGCGCTGATCGGCGGTGCACGGACCGATGTATCTGGACTCGATCGTCGTGTTCACCGTTCGCGTCTGCTGCGGCGCAAGCACCTCGACCGACGTAACCTGCACGGTCACCTTCGAACTGAAATCACCGCTGATCCAGGCCTTCAGGGTCGAGTTGAACTGGCCGCATGACGACGCCACAACCTCATAACCCTGGGCGGTCTTGGCCGAACGCCCCTGTTCGCATGGCCTGATGGCGTTCCGCGCCAGAGAATCGGTCTTGTCGTCGATGCATTGCTTGACGACCGAGTTCGCGCCCACAGTGCGGTCCTTCGTTGTTACCGCGCTCGTCGTCGTTGTTTCCCAGATCCCGGCGCGTCGCGTGGGAATGTCCGCTGCCTGTGCGGCGATGCTCCACAACACCCCGATGGCCACGGTCGCGTGCGGAATGATGCGCGAGCGCGTCATGTCAGCTCCTCCTGTCCGAAGGCGGCGTGGCGGGCGAGCATGGGCTACTCCAAATCGACAGCGCGCCGCGACTCTAGATCGCCGCACGGAAAGCTGGAAGGACCCTGTCATCCCGAGCGGTGCGAGGGACGACAGACGGGCCTGTTCGATCGACTCGCGCGTCAGCGCCTGACCCCGGCGATGGATCACTGGCGGCGGGACAATTCGCTCTTCACTCCCTCTCCCCGCTTGCGGGGAGAGGGAGGAAAGGACTACGCCAACAACCCCTCGACCAGCGCCTCGCAGTCGCGCGCGATGGGATGCCTGAACCAGCGTTGCGCGTTGATCTCGGGATCGCCGGAGTAGAGCCGCTCGTACAGCCCGGAGCGCGAGCCGAACTCGGTGCCGGTCATGTCCCAGGCGAGCTTCATCAGCTCGAGCCGGCGCTTGGCCGTGGTGTTGGGACCGATCAGCCAGTCATCCATCAAGCGGCCGATCTCCGGCCTGGCGTAGTCGGCCTCGTTCATCGCCAGCACACCCGAGCCGGCGGCGATGCGCAGCACGTCGGCGGCCTTGGTGTTGGCGTAGGGGAAGAAGAAATTCACCGCCGCGTTGGCCGGACTGCCGATCGCCCTGGCCTCGCCCAGCCCGTCGCCTTCGGGCGCCGTCTTGCCCGCCGCGTAGGCCTCGACGCGGCGCAGCGCGTCGTTGATCGCACCGGAGCGGATGCCCTCGGCGACGCTGACCAACGCGATCAGCTCGCCGATCGCCGCCTGGAAGCGCTGCGTCTTGTCGCGGCCATTGGCGCGCGCGATCGCCAGCGCGATGCCCGCGAGGAAGCGCAGCTTCACCGTCGAGCGCGTGCAGGCCTGCAGCGAGGTGTAGCCGACGCGCGCGCCGAGGATGCCGTTGTACGCCTCGATGTCGCCGTCGACCATGACGCGCGCGTTGGGCACGAAGACCCGATCGAACATCAGGATGGCGTCGCCCTCGTCGAAGCGCGCGCTGAGCGGGCGGTCGAAGCGGCTCTCTCCACGATGGAAGCTCTCGCGGCAGAGGATCGACAGGCCCGGCGTGTTCATCGCCACCAGGAAGTTCAGCGCGAACTTCTCTTCGCCCGGCTTGCGCGGATAATACGGGCCGACGTAGCACTCGTTGGACACTGGCGCGAGGGTGGACAGCATGCGGCAGCCGCTGACCACGATGCCGTCGTCCCTGCGCTCGACCAGGTGCACGGCCTGCGCCGGCGCGTCGATCGTCGAGCGGTCGGATTGCGGATCGATCAGCGCGTGGGTGATCTGCAGGTCGTTCTCGCGGCAGAGCTCCATCAGGCCGCGCGTGCGCTCGGCCGCCAGGGTCTTGCCCAGCATGTCGAGCGCCACCGCCTGGTCGACCATCCAGCCCGACATGAAATCGGTCAGCCGTCCCATCAGGCCGAAGGTCCTGGACGCGCGCAGATGGAAGCAGGCGGCCAGCGACTCCATCTCGGGCCGCGTCTTGGCTTCGAGATAGGTCTTGCTCACCAACTCGCCCGAGCTCGGCGAGACAAAGGTCAGCCTGTCCCTTAGCGCCGGATCGAACTGCTCGTCATGCAATCCCGCGATGGTGTCGATCACGCCGCGCAACGGCGCATAGGCGGTGACATCGCCAACCGCCTTGCCATCGATGAACAACCGCCGACCATCGCGCAGCGACTCGATGTACTGCCGTCCCGTCCTGATACCCATGATCCGATCCCTCGCGGCGGTGGTCGGGGTGAGGGGCTGCATCAAGTGACGCACGCGACTCCCCCTCGCCTCCAGAGCTTATGTCTCACCTTCCCCCGGAGGGGGAAGGTACCTGAAGGGCGGATGGGGGATGTCGAAGACGGACACCGCGTGTGTGGGAACATCCCCCATCCGGCGCTCCGCGCCACCTTCCCCCTCCGGGGGAAGGTAGATCCCAGTCCTTGCGCGACCGAACGGCTACCAGGCGTGGCGCGGGCCGAGGGAGGCGGCGTGGGTGTGGGCGCCGCCGCCGAGCTGGCCGTCGTAGCGGGCGTAGGCGGTGGTCGCGGCACCGAGCTTCGCATCAAGCCACACTGCCGCCGCGGACGAACAAGCCGCGCGGTGCCTTTCCTCTCACCCCGGAAGAGGAGCTCAATTTTCTCGGCGGGTTGCGGAGCCTGATGTGAGGCCGCTCGCGATTGCGCGCTGCCGACGTGCAAACCTCGGGTGCTCATGGGCCCCGGTAAGTGGCACTCAGCCCTGGTCGAAGAACCGGTTGGGGCTGAGAAACACCGCCAGCATCGTCGCACCGGTGCGCGTCCACGCCTCGTGCCGGCTGCCCTGGGGGCGCCAGACGTAGTTGCCCGCCGTGCAGACGCCCTGGTGGTCCTCGAAGCTGCCGTCGAGTACGAAGGTCTGCTCGATCTCGACATGCTCGTGCAGCGGCAGGCGCGCGCCGGGCGCCCAGCGCATCAGCGCGGTCAGCAGGCCGCGCTCCTTGTCCTCCATCAGGATCTTCCACTCGACGCCCTCGAAGCGCGTCTTCTCCCAGGCGACGTTGGCGACATCGACATAGCGCGAGGCAAGCGGGCCGTTGATCGGCGTCGGCGCGGGCTGCGTGGCGTCGGGCATGGCGGGGTTCCTCCTTCAGGTTCCCTCTCCCCGCAAGCGGGGAGAGGGAGCTAAGACGCGTTGCGTCTGCGGATCGCCTCGAGCGAGCCGCCGTTCTTGACGTGGCCGGGCAGCTTGCGGCCGACCACCGACTCGGCGACCTGCGCCGCCTCGATCAGCGCGTCGAGGTCGAGCCCGGTCTCGATGCCCATCTCCGCGCACATGAAGGCGAGGTCCTCGGTGCAGATATTGCCGACCGCGCCCTCGGTGGCGGCGAACGGGCAACCACCGAGTCCGGCGATCGAGGCGTCCATCGTCGTCACGCCCATGCGCAACCCGGCATAGGCCACCGCCATGCCCACCCCGCGCGTGTCGTGCAGGTGCAGCGCGACCTCAAGATCGGGCCAACGCTCGCGGATCGCGCCAATAGCGCGCTCGACGCGCAACGGCGTCGCCCAGCCCATGGCGTCGGTCAGCTTGATGCCCTTGATGGTGACGCCCAGCAGGGCGGCCTCGTCGAGGATCTGGCGCACGCGGGTGACCACGACCTCGGGCGCGATGTCGCCCTCGTAGTTGCAGCCGAAGGCGCCCAGCACAACGCCCCATTCGACCGGGATGTCGTGCGCCTTGAAGATCGGCATCCAGCCGCGCTGCTCGACGAAGGCGTCTTCGAGCGACTTGCCGATGTTCTTGCGCGAGAAGGTTTCCGAGGCGTTGGTGCGTAACGAGCCGTGGACGTCGAGCGGTCCCTTCAGCGCGCGTTCGAGTCCCTGCTGGTTGAGATACAGCGCGCTGTAGCCGACACCCGGCTTGCGGCGGATGCCGGCGGCCACTTCCTCGGCATCGGCCATCTGCGGCACGCGCCGGGGGTTCACGTAGGACACACAGGCGATGCGCGAGAGCCCGGTCTCGGCCAGCGCCTCGATCAGGCGCACCTTGTTGGCCACTGATATGCCGGCGGGCTCCGACTGGAAGCCCTCGCGTGGGCCTTCCTCCTCGATGATCACGCGCTTGGGCAGATCGGACATGCGGGTTCCTCCAGATTTGCTCGCAGGCTACCCCCGCCGATCGTGCCGGGGAAGGCTTCGGCACGGTGTCGGGCCTTGCCTTTCCCCCGCCAGCGGGGGAAGGGAGGGGCGCGCGTGCCGAGCGTGGTGGAATGCGTGGGCGAATCGCGGCATCCTCCTGCCCATGAAACCCCACGTGATCTGCCACATGGTGACGAGTGTCGATGGCCGCACGCGGCGCAGCCGCTGGCGGCCGGAGGGCGCCGACGCCGGGCTGTTCGAGCGCCTGCACGACAAGATCGGCTGCGATGCCTGGCTGGTCGGCCGCGTCACCGGCTACGAGTTCTCGCGGCGCAAGGACGAGACCTATCCGGCCTATAGCGGCCCGCCGATCGCGCGCGCGCATTTCATCGCCCGGCGTGGTGCGGCTGCCTATGGCGTCGTGCTCGACACGCACGGCACGCTCGTCTGGGGCCGCGCCGATATCGGCGGCGATCCCATCGTCGTCGTGCTGAGCGAGCACGTGAGCGACGCGCACCTCGCCGGCCTGCGCGGCGAGGGCCATTCCTACATCTTCGCCGGCAAGGAGACGCTCGATCTGGCGCTGGCGCTGGAGACGCTGAACCGCGAGCTCGGCATCAAGCGCCTGCTGCTCGAAGGCGGCGGCACGGCCAATGGCGGCTTCCTGCGCGCCGGCCTGGTCGACGAGATCAGCATCGCGATCCAGCCGGTGGTCGATGGCGGCAAGGGCGTGTCGGCGAGCTTCGATCAGCCGGCGGGCGAGGCCTTCATGCCGGCGCCGCTGAACTCGATGACGCTGTCGAGTTGCGAGGTGCTCGACGGCGGCGCGGTGTGGCTGCGCTACGCGCTGCGCAACGGCTGAGAGTCGCGCTCGCGCGCCGTCATCATCCTCTGGCGCAGGCGATGGCCCGCTCAGCCCGGAGCTTCAGAGCTTGGTCATCGAGATAACGCACGGCCGGCCGGCGACGCGCGTACCTGAGGCGTTGCGCCCGGAAAACCGGGTGGCCAACTGGAAGGAGATGCGTGACCCAGCCGCCGCGTTGCCCAGGGCGTACTTTGGATCTCCAGTCGCGCCGTCGACCGCGATCATGGCCGAACCGCTTGGCTCGATTCTGCCCTTGAACGTCATCTGCGACCCGGCAGGGCTGACGTAGTTACCCGTGATCTCGCCGTTGCGAATGTTCAGCGTGAAATGAATGAGGTATGCCGCCGCGCTCTTCGAGGCGTCGCACGAGAGCTGGCTCGCCCAGGCGCCATCGAAGCTCGGCGAGTCCGGAGCGGCGGCCGTCGCTGGTGGCGAGGACGAGGGCTGTGGCGCCGCCGCCTTCTGCCGCTCGGCGTCGGCCTTGCGCTTCTCGTCCTCGAGCTTCGCCTGCGCGCTCTGGCCCTCCTGCGACAGCAGCGCGGCCTGCGTCGCGGTGAGGAAGCCGGTGGCCGGCTCATTGCGGCTCTTCCGCCAGTTGGTGATCATCAGCCGCGTGCGCGGGCCAAAGGCGCCGTCGGTGCCCAGCGTGTCGAAGCCCCGGGCGGTCAGCGCAACCTGGATGCGCTTGCGGTCGATGTCGGCCAGCTTCAGCGCCGCCTCGATCGCGTCGGCGGACTTCTTCTCATCGTCCGCGGCGCGAATTGCCGGGCCGGCGTCGACCGCGCGGCGCTTGTCTTCGCGCGCCGCCGCCGCCTTCAACTCCTCCAGCCGCGCGCGCGCGAAATCAGCATAGGCGCCGTTGGGGAAGCGCTGGAGGAACAGCTCGAACATCGCCGGATTGGTGCTGTTCGCGATCGTCGTCCACGCCGTCTGCTCGACCGCGTCGACACCGGGCGGCGCCGGCATGGCGGCCGCGGGGGGCGGGGCGGCGGCGGTATTGAAGAAGAAGTCGCCGCGGAAGGAGGAGCTGACCCACGGTGTCTGCTTGTTGCCCGAGGCGCGCGCCACGCCGTCGATGGTGCGCTTGAAGACCTCCTCCAGCTTCAGCCCCGGCTCCGCCATCGCCTTGAGCAGCTCCGTCGTGTAGAGCCCGTTCACGCCATCGCCGTCCGACGCGGTATCGCCCGGCGCGGTGGCGTATGCGATCACCGTGCCGCGCGGCGCGTCGGTCTGGGCGAGACCGCGGCTGGTGGAGCGGAAGCGGCGGCCGAAGGGATTGTCGCGGCAGGCGTCGAGGATCACCAGGCTCAGCCGCGCGCGCGCCTCGTCCAGGCCGTTCAGGACGTCGTTGAGATCGACCGTCTCGTACTTGACGTCGCGTTCGTTCGCGAGCGTGGCGTCGACCGGCACGAGATGGTTGACGCCGCGCACCTGGATGCCGTGGCCGGCGTAGTAGAAGAGACCGACACCGCCGGGCGGCACCTTGCCGGAGAACTCGTGCAGCGCTTCGACGAAGGCGCGGCGCGTGAGGTTCTCGCGCGCGATCACCTCGAAGCCGGCCTCACGCAGCGCCTTGGCCATGGCGCGCGCGTCGTTGACCGGGTTGCGCAGCGGGTCGGTGTGCTGGTAGGCGCCATTGCCGATCACCAGCGCGACGCGCGTCTCCGTCTGCGCCCCTGCCGTGGTGGCGCACAGGCCGATCAGCGCGATGAGCAAGAAAGCGAGGCGCGCCATTTCAGGAACTCCCCAGAAGCCGCGAGAACCGTACCGTGGCACCGCTGACGGTCAACACACAGTTTTGCGCGCGATTCAGCCCGGCGGGCGGAAGCGCAGCAGCCTTCCGGCGAGCGGCGCCTTGCCCGTCGCCGCCTCGCCGTCGACCTGGAAGACGATCTGCTGTTCGCCGACGCGTGCCACATAGAGGCCGCCGGGCGACAGCGAGACACCGAAATCGGCGAGGTCGGCGAAGGCGTCGCGCCGCAGCTTCGCGCGCGGCAGCTCGTGGGTGAAGGTCTCGCCCGCGGCGTCGAGCCGTTCGATGGAGACCGTGCCGCCGCCCTTGAGCTCGATGACGGGTGAGCGGCCATGCAGGATGAATTGCGGCTTGGGCAGGGCCGCGCGGCGCGGGCGTCCGGCGGCGGGATCGCGCATCACCGACGTCGCGCCTTGCCGGGACTGCTCGGCCGCGAGCTCCATGCGGCCGCCGTCGCAGCGCACCTTCACCCGCTCGACGGTGCCGCCGGACACGTCGCTCTGGTCCTGACCGACCGTGACGGTGCCGCCGCGGATGGTCTCTCGCCAGCATGAGCGGATGTAGCCCAGCACGATGGCGTCACGCGGCCCCAGCGCGATGACCTTGCCGGGCGCGACGTAGTCCATGAACTCGACGCCGGGTAGCGTGCCGGTGACCTCCTCGACCAGCGCCACCGGTGCCTGGGCATGCGCAGTGGAGGTGAGCGCCGCGAGGTAGAGCGCGAACACTGCGGATCCGAACTTCGGAGATATGACTGCGACTGTCGGCACGACTTCATCGGCTCGATTGTCGTGAACCAGCACCGCGGCCGCGGGTACCGGATCGTCACGCAGGATCACCAAGCCGCCCCCAGAATACCCGGGATCAAGATACCACAGGACCGGCGCACGCGCACATGTCCTGCGCGGCGATCACACCGTGAGGTATTGCTGCACGATGCTCTTGTCGGCGCGCAGATCGGCGGGCGTGCCGGTGAAGCGTACCTCGCCCTTTTCCAGGATGTAGACGCGATCGGCCAGCGCCATCACGAATTCCAGGTTCTGCTCGGCCAGCACGATCGACAGACCGGTCGCCTTGAGCTCGGCCACGCGCATGCGCAACAGCTCGACGATCAGCGGCGCCAGCCCCTCGGAGGGCTCGTCGAGCAGCAACAGCTCGGGATTGCCCATCAGGGTGCGCGCGATGGTCAGCATCTGCTGCTGGCCGCCCGACAGCACGCCGCCCTTGCGCTCGCGAATGCCGGCGAGATCGGGGAACAGGGCGAAGACCTGCTCCTCGCGCCAGGTGGTCTTGCCACCGGCGCCCGACCGACGCGCGATGTCGAGGTTCTCCCACACCGACAGCTCGGGAAAGATGCGCCGCTCCTCCGGCACGAAGCCGATGCCCAGGCGGCAGATGCGGTGCGGCCCGAGCCGGCTGATGTCCTGGCCTTTCCAGGTGACGCGCCCGCGCTTGGGCGGCGTCAGGCCCATGATCGAGCGCATGGTCGTGGTCTTGCCGACGCCGTTGCGGCCGATCAGGGCCACGCATTCGCCGGCGCGCACCTCGAGCGAGACGCCGAACAGCACCTGGCTCAGGCCATAGGCCGTGTGGATGTCCTCGACCAGCAGGTCAGCCATGGCCTTGTTCCCCGAGATAGACCCGCCTGACCTCGGGGTCGTTGCGCACCGCGTCGGGTTCGCCCGATGCGATGATCTCGCCGTGATGCAGCACCGAGATGCGCTCGGCCATGCCGAACACCACCGACATGTCGTGCTCGGTGAACAGCAGGGTGAGCCCGCGCGCTTTGACGATGTCGCGCACCAGCGCGATGGTCTCGCCGGTCTCCTGCGGCGACATGCCGGCGGTCGGCTCGTCGAGCAGCAGCAGGCGCGGCTTCGAGGCCAGCGCGATCGCCAGCTCGAGCTGCTTCTGCTTGCCGTAGCTCAGCTCGCCGCCGATCTCCGACGCCTCGGCCGCCAGCCCGACCAGCTCGAGCAGATCGCGCGTGGCGTCGCGGTGCAGCGAGCGGCCGACGCGCAACAGGTTCCATTGCTGGCCCTCGTGCGCGATCAGCGCCACCTGGACGTTCTCGAAGACGCTGAGCCGGGGATAGATGTTGATGCGCTGGAACGAGCGCGCGATGCCCAGCCGCACGATCTTGTGCGGCGGCATGCCGATCAGGGTGCGGCCCTCGAACGACACCGCACCCTTGTCGGGCTTGAGGTGACCGGTGATGAGATTGAAGAACGTGGTCTTGCCGGCGCCGTTGGGGCCGATGATGGCGTGCGTCTCGCCGGCCTTCAGCTCGAACGACACGTCGCGCGTGGCGACGAAGCCGGCGAACGACTTCCACAGGCCCTGGATCGACAGCATCGCGCTCATGAGCGGCGCCCACGGCCCTTGAAGCGGTTGACCAGGCCGACCAGGCCGTCCGGCAACACCAGCACGATCACCAGCAGGATCAGGCCGAGCACGGTCGGCCAGTACGGCGTGTACTGGTTGGTGAAGACCTGCAGCAGATGCAGCACGGCGGCGCCGATGATCGGGCCGACGAAGGAATAGAGGCCGCCCAGCAGCACCATGATCAGCACCTGCGCCGACTCGGTCCAGAACGCGTTCTCGATGTACATGCCGCGGTGGTACATGCCGAACAGCGCGCCGGCGAGGCCGCCGAAGGCGCCGGCCACGGTGAAGGCCGCCCAGCGCATGCGGCGCGTGTCGACGCCGATGAAGCCGGCGCGCACGTTGTTCTCGCGCACCGCCACGAGGGTCAGCCCGAAGGCGGAGTGGCAGATGACCCACAGCGCCGCGATGGCGATCGCCACGGACACGAGGGTGAAATAGAAATAGTTGACGTGGTTGGCCAGCATCGCCGGCAGCTTGACACCGGTGAGCCCGTCGTCGCCGCCGGTGACCTCCTTCCACTTGAAGGCGACGCCCCAGACCAGCATCGCGAACGCCAGGGTCAGCATGGCGAAATAGATCTGCGTCAGGCGCACGCAGAAGAAGCCGACCACGCCAGCGACGAGGCCGGCCAGCAGCACCGCCGCCGGCATGGCTAGCACCAGGGGCCAGCCATGGGTCGTCAGCAGGATGGCGCAGGTATAGCCGCCGATGGCGAAGTAGGCGGCGTGGCCGAACGAGACGTTGCCGGTGTAGCCGACCAGCACGTTGAGGCTGAGCGCGAAGAGGGCGTAGATCATCACCTCGGTGGTGAGGTCGACGGCGTGGCGGCTACCGGCCAGCGGCAGCAGCGCCAGCAGCAGGACGACGACCGCCGAGGCGATCAGGTAACTGCGCCGCGGCATGCTCAGCGACCCGATTCCGGCTGGCCGAACAGGCCCCAGGGTCGGACGATCAGCACCGCTAGCATCAGCAGGTAGGGCAGCACGTCCTGCCAGTTGGGCGCCCAGACGGTGCCGAACTGCACGACGAAGCCGAAGGCGAGCGCGCCGACGAAGCTGCCCCACATGTGGCCGAGCCCGCCGATGATGACGATGATGAAGCACTCGTTGATGATGGTCGCGTCCATGCCCGGCACCAGCGCGACGCGTGGTGCCGCGAGCGCGCCGCCCACGCCGGCGAGCGCCGAACCGATGGTGAAGACCGCAGCGTAGACCATCGGCACGTTGACGCCGAGCGCCGCCAGCATCTCGCGGTCCTGAGTCGCGGCGCGCACGATACGGCCGGCGCGCGTCTTGTCGACCAGCAGCCACATGGCGATCGCGATCAGCGGTCCGACGACGCAGAGGAAGAGTTGGTATTGCGGCAGGACAACGAAGCCGAGATTGACCGCGCCGCCCAGCCCGGCGGGATAGCCGACGGAGTACTGGTCGGTGCCCCAGATCATCTTCGCCGCGTCGCTCATCAGCAGCACCACCGCGAAGGTAAACAGCAGCTGCATCAGGTGTTCCTTGCCGTACAGATGCCTGAGCAGCAGGCGCTCGATGACCAAGGCGATCACCGCCAGTCCGGCGGCCGAGGCCAGCACGCCGACGAAGAAGGGCGCGCCCCAGGATTTCGTGACCGTGAAGATGATGTAGGCGCCGAACATGTAGAACATGCCGTGCGCGAAATTGATCACCCGCAGCACGCCGAAGATCAGGTTCAGGCCGGAGGCGATGATGAACATGTTCATGGCCAGGGCCAGGCCATAGAACGCGTTCAACGTGAACATCGTGGTGGTCATCGGGCAAACGTCTCCCCTGTCATCCCGAGCGGAGCGAGAGAAGATCCCTCGGCTTCGCTCGGGATGACGACTACGCCGCTTCGCGCGGCTTCGCCGTCACTTCGGCTGGATGTACTCGATCGGGTCCATCATGCGATAGGCGCGGCCGGGCTTCTTGACCATCGGGCCCCAGAACTGGCCGATGTTCGCCTGATGCGTCTTGGGATCGATGGTCAGCGTGCCGACCGGAGACTTGATCGTCAGGCCCTCGAGCGCGCCGGCGATGGCATCGGAGTCGGTCGACTTGGCCTTCTCCATGGCCGCGACGGCGTAGTGCACGCCGATATAGCCGAGCAGCGCCCATTGTGGTGTCTCGGGCGTGCCGAGCTTCTTGGCGAGCGCCTCCTGGAACGCCTTATGGGAGGCGTCCTGCGCGTGGTACCACAGCTCGTAGGTGTTGGAGATCACGTTGTCCGGGTAGTCGTCCTTGAGCTCGCCCGCGATCTCGTGGCTGGCGATCTCGCCGCCGGAGATCCACTTGATCTTGTCGAAGAAGCCGAGCGGTTTGGCCTGCTTGACCCACGACACGAAGTGCGGACCCCACAGGCCCGAGACCACGCCGTCGCAGCCGGCGGCCATGACCTGCGGGATGAACGGGTTGAAGTCGGTGGCGCCCAGCTTGGGTTTGAGTGTCAGCGCCACCTTGGCATTGGGCGCGTATTTCGGCAGCGCCTTCAGGACGCCGGCCTCGAGGTCGTTGCCGTAAGCGTAGTCGAGCTGCAGCTGGCAGAGCTTGGTCAGCTTGTGCTTGCCGACCAGCATGGCCATCGTGTCGCCTTCGAAATCGGTGTGCGAGGCGGTGCGGAAGACGTGCCGGTGCAGCTTGTCGGTCGTCATCTGGATGGTCTTGGGGATGGTCGCGATGTAGACGACCTTCTCCTGCTTGGCGACTTCCGACATCGCCAGCCCGACCGAAGAGGCCAGGCCGCCGACGACGATGTGCACCTTGTCCTTGGTGATCAGCTCCTTCATCGTCGAGGACGCCGCAGCCGGGTTCATCTTGTCGTCGCGTTCGACCGACACGAGCTTGCGGCCCATGACGCCGCCTCTGGCGTTGATCTCCTCGATGGCGAGCTGGTGGCCGGCCATGGCCGGCACGCCGTAGACGGCGCCGCCGCCGGTGAGCGGATACATGGCGCCGATGCGGATCGGCTCTTGCGCCGAAGCCGTGGCGGCGCCCAGGGCGCCGACGGCGAGGATTGCCGCGGTGAATCTCATCGTTGGTTCCCTCCCGTATTTCACCACCGAGCATCCCGGAAGCGCGGGCCGATGTCACCCGAGAAAAACAAAGGCCCGAGGATCGCCCCGGGCCTTCGCCGTTCGCGCCGTGCCGCCGCGCTCAACCCTCTTCGTGGAAAGCCTCCTCGCGCTTCTTGCGGAAGTTGGGCAGCACCATCAGCAGCAGCAGCAGCGCCGTGACGATCAGCAGGCCGGCGCTGATCGGCCGCGTCAGGAACACCGTGGCGTCGCCGCGCGAGAGCAGCATGGCGCGGCGGAAATACTCCTCCATCTGCGGGCCGAGCACGAGGCCCAGGAGGAACGGCGCGCCCTCGCAGCCGAGCTTGAGGAAGATGTAGCCGATGACCCCGAAGATCGCGACCATCATGACGTGGAAGTCGCTGTTCTGCAGCGAGTAGGCGCCGATGCAGCAGAACAGCAGGATGGCCGGGTAGAGGAAGCGGTAGGGCACCGTCAGCAGGCGCACCCACATGCCGATCAGCGGCAGGTTGATGATCACCAGCATGGCGTTGCCGATCCACATCGAGGCGATCATGCCCCAGAAGAGATCGGGCTTCTTGGTCATCACCTCGGGGCCGGGCTGGATGCCCTGGATGATCATGGCGCCGACCATCAGCGCCATGACGGCGTTGGACGGGATGCCCAGGGTCAGCATGGGGATGAACGAGGTCTGCGCCGCGGCGTTGTTGGCCGCCTCCGGCGCCGCCACGCCCTGCACCGCGCCCTTGCCGAACTCCTGCGGCGTCTTGGAGAGCTTCTTCTCCAGGGTGTAGGAGGAGAAGGCGGCGAGGGTCGGACCGCCGCCGGGCAACACGCCGAGCAGCGAGCCCAGGGTCGTGCCGCGCACGATCGCCGGCGCTGCCAGGCGCGCCTCCTCGCGGGTCGGCCACAGGCTCGAGATCTTCGCCGCCACGACGTGGCGCCCACCGACGCGTTTCTCGAGATTGCCGATGATCTCGGCGATGCCGAAGAGGCCCATGGCGATCGGCGCGAAGTCGATGCCGTCACTGAGCTCGGGGATGTTGAAGGTGTAGCGCTGCGCGCCGGTGTTCACGTCGGTGCCGATCAGGCCGATCAGCAGGCCGAGGAACACCATGGCGATCGCCTTGATCACCGAGCCGCTGGCCAGCACCACGGCGGCGACCAGGCCCAGCGCCATCAGCGAGCAGTACTCCGCCGGGCCGAACTTCTGCGCCATGGCGGTGAGCATCGGGGCGAACAGCACGATCAGGACGGTGCCGAAGGTGCCGGCGAAGAACGAACCCACCGCCGAGATCGACAGCGCCGCGCCGGCCCTGCCTTTCTGCGCCATCTTGTAGCCGTCGAGCGTGGTGACCACCGACGACGCCTCGCCCGGCAGGTTGACCAGGATCGCCGTGGTCGAGCCGCCATAGGACGCGCCGTAGTAGATGCCGGCGAGCATGATCAGCGCCGAGGTCGGCGGCAGCTTGAAGGTCAGCGGCAGCAGCATGGCGATGGTCGCCACCGGGCCGATGCCGGGCAGCACGCCGATCAGGGTGCCGACCATGCAGCCGATCAGGCAGTACAGCAGGTTCTGGAA
>Ga0194119_10000101_pt1:0-27500 | contig 156235 bp, 118 predicted proteins | sample TA2MahC100mmetaG_FD_148620 | JGI IMG/M metagenome (GOLD analysis project Ga0194119, IMG submission 148620) | Freshwater microbial communities from Lake Tanganyika, Tanzania - TA2015018 Mahale Deep Cast 100m | ecosystem: Environmental > Aquatic > Freshwater > Lake | place: Tanzania...
TCAATGTTGAATAAAATTTGACATTATTCCCAAATCTGAAGTATTATATTTTTAATTTCATACTAACGCTTTTTATGTCAAAAATAATAAAATACGAAATGATGATTCTTTTAACAGAAGAATTTAATGATAATGAGTTAAAAACTTGGGCTTTTAATTATGCAAAGACTTTAAGGAAATTGAATGCGTCTGAAATTTCAGTTATTTCAAGAGGTAAACGAGATTTATCATATGAAATTGCAAATCAAAAACGCGGAAATTTTATTCAAATTAATTTTTCAAGTATTCCAAAACGCGTAGAGAATTTTTCAAGCAGTTTAAAATTTGACTCAAATGTTTTAAGATTTTTAGTTTTAAATAAAACAAATAACGTAAAAAAATTTTAAAATTTTTTACGTTATTAACTTGAATTAGAAATAAACATATGATAGGATCTAAGTAATAGAGATTTCCTCAGTAGCTCAGCGGTAGAGCAATCGGCTGTTAACCGATTGGTCGTAGGTTCAAGTCCTACCTGGGGAGTTTAAAATAAACAAAGCTTATAAAAAATTATGAAAAATATGTTTGATCCTTTAAAAATTGGGGATAAATCATTTTCTTCACGTTTAATGTTAGGGACTGGTAAATATCGAACTAGTCGAGATGCTGTAAAAAGCATTGAGATAAGTGGGTGTGAGATTGTTACAGTTGCGATTCGACGATTACCTACAAATATAAATCGAGATAATATTAGTTTTCTTAAGTCGTTAAATTGGGAAAAACTTTGGTTATTACCAAATACAGCTGGTTCACAAACTGCTGAAGATGCTATTCGCATGGCATTTTTAGGCCATGAATTAGCCTGCCAATTAGGGCAAGAAGATAATTTTTTTGTTAAATTAGAAGTTATTTCCGACCCAAAATATTTATTACCTGATCCGATAGGTACATTAAAAGCCGCAGAATTTTTAGTAAAAAAGGGCTTTACTGTTTTGCCTTATATTAACGCTGATCCTATGTTGGCTTTGCATCTCGAAGATTTAGGATGTGCTACTGTGATGCCTCTTGGGTCACCAATTGGTTCAGGTCAAGGATTGAGTAATTTATCTAATCTTCAAATTATTATTGAAAATGCAAATGTTCCAGTTATTATTGATGCGGGAATTGGAGCTCCAAGTGAAGCTACTATGGCAATGGAATTAGGGGCTAATGGTATCTTAATGAATACGGCCATAGCTCAATCAAAAAATCCAGAACAAATGGCTTTAGCCATGAAATTAGGTGTTCAATCAGGACGTTTAGGTTATCTAGCTGGTCGAATGGAAAAAAAATATTACGCAACTCCTAGTTCGCCAATCAGCCAGATTAGTCAGCTTCAATAGAGTCCAAAACGTTTAATTCATTAAATATTATTCTATAAAGTATTTCTATAGAATAATATTTAATCTTAATATTTTTTACCTAAAATTTTACGTTTTCCACAATTATCTTATGATTTTTCAGTAATTTTGGTTTCTTCTTTTTTGCTTATGCCTTCTTGTTTTTCGTTTTTTTGAATTTTACTAAAATCTACATTACTATAATCAAACTCAACTGAAATGTCTGAAGTATAAATATCCTCAAATATTGGAGAGTATATAGGTCTATTCCCGTAAATATTTGGTTTTATTTTTTGTGTCACGTGTATTTCTGTACCTTGGTGTATAATGTTACTTAGGCAAGCTTCAGCTAACTTATCTTCTAAGAATTTTGTAATTGATCGACGTAATGGTCGAGCCCCATAAATTGGGTCATATCCTTCTTCGGTAAGGAAAAATCTTACAGCGTTATCAATCTTTAAAATAGCCCCTTGTTCTTTTAATCGTTTACTTAGTTGATTTAACATTAACCCACAAATTTCCCAAATATCATGTTTTGATAAATGATTAAAAACAATAATATCGTCTATCCTATTTAAGAATTCTGGACGGAAGAATTTTTTTAATTCTTCTTGAACTAACCCCGTTATTTTAACAAATTTTTCTTCATCTTCTGGGGTTACTTCTCTTTTAACCGGTGGTTTTAAGGAAAAAGTTCCATCAGGGTTAATTAATAAGTCAATCTTTTTATTCTCTCTTTCTAGGCCTGTATCAAATCTTCGACCAAATCCAATCTTTTCTTTTGAAAGCACTGGGGATTCCTTTTCAATAACTCGAGAACCTAAGTTAGTTGTCATTACAATGATACAGTTTTTAAAACTAATATGTTTACCGCTTGAATCCGTTAAGTGACCGTCATCTAAGATTTGTAAGAACAAATTAAAAACATCTGGATGTGCCTTTTCAACTTCATCAAATAAAACAATAGAATAGGGTTTTTGTCTTACTGCTTCAGTTAATTGCCCACCATCTTGGAAACCTACATAGCCTGGGGGTGAACCAATTAGTTTTGCAACCGTATGTCTTTCCATAAATTCAGACATATCAAACCGAATAAGATTTTTTTCATCATCAAACATATATTCGGCTAAAGCTTTTGTTAACTCAGTTTTTCCAACACCTGTTGGACCAGCAAAAATGAAACTTGCAATCGGACGTTTTGGATCTTGGATACCAACTCGTGCTCTACGCACTGCTTTTGAAACAGCAGTAATAGCATGATGCTGTCCAATAAGTCGTTCATGAAGAATATTTTCCATTAACTTTAAACGTTCATTCTCAGACTGATTAATCTTCGTTACGGGAATACCAGTCCATGCAGAAATAACTTTACAGATGTCTGATTCAGTAACTTGATCAAAACGTGGTCCATCTGGATCTGCGTATTTTGCATATCTTTCTTTACTAGTCAACGCGAATCGCATTATTCGTAAATGGGTACGAACTTCGACTTCATGTTCAACTAACAATTTTGCAGTCGCAAAATCATTTTGATAAACCGCTTCATTTTTCTCTTGTATAGTTTCATGTAATTCAACAAGTAACTTTTGTAAACCGCTAGGTAGTGAGTTATTTCTTAACCGAACACGTGAACCTGCTTCATCAATAACGTCAATAGCTTTATCAGGTAAATTACGATCTGCAATAAATCTACTTGAAAGTTTCGCAGCTTCTATAAGAGCCTCATCTTTATAAGTCAGAGCATGGTGACGTTGAAATTCAGGTTTTAAACCTTTTAAAATATCAATTGTTGTTTCTACAGATGGTTCTTCTACAAGAATCGAATGAAATCTTCTTTCTAATGCTGGATCTTTCTCAATATATCTACGATATTCATCCAAAGTAGTAGCACCAATAACGCGTAAACTTCCACGAGCTAAAGAAGGTTTTAAAAGGTTTGCAGCGTCAACAGCACCTTCAGCAGCACCTGCTCCTACTAAAGTGTGAATTTCATCAATAACTAAAATAGTTTTTCCATGTTGGTTAACTTCATCAATAATATGTTTCATCCGTTCTTCAAATTCACCTCGATATTTTGTTCCCGCTAAAACTGAACCAAGATCAAGTGCTCTTACAACATGGTCATATAAAAATTCTGGACAATCCATACCTTGCATTAATATTGCAAGTCCTTCAGCGCAAGCTGTTTTACCAACCCCTGCTTCTCCAACTAAAACCGGATTATTTTTTCTACGACGGCCTAAAACTTTAACTAGAGAATTTATCTCTTCATCTCGACCAATAACAGGGTCTATACGTTGATCTTTAACTTCTTGTGTAATATTTTCTGTATATTGATCTAAAGTAGGGGTTTTTAATCCTGATTTTTCACGAGCAATTGCCCATTTTTCTTGGTCAGTTAATGGAGGTTTTAAAATATCTTCTTGCTGTTCTTCAATATAAGTTAAGATTAAATGTCGTAATTTAGGTATATTTACTCTTAATTTATCTAAAGTTCGCATCGCAATTCCATCTGCTTCGTTTATTAAAGATAATAAAACGTGCTCTGTTCCAACATAATTTACACCAAGATCTTGACCTTCATGAATTGACATCTCTAAGACACGTTTTGCACGTGGGGTAAATGGTATCTCTGAAGCAACAAACCCAGTGCCACGGCCTATATATTTTTCAATCTCTTTTCGGGTTTTCTTTAACGTTATATTTAGTTGCGCTAATGCACGCCCACCTATACCATGTCGTTGTCCAATTACACCTAGTAATAGTTGTTCCGTTCCTACAAAATTATGCCCCATGCGTCGAGCTTCTTCCTGGGCTAGCATAATTACTTTAATAGCACCTTCAGTAAACTTTTCAAACATTTTGTGTCTCCTTGCTCATTTTTATTAACTAAAAATGGTATTTTATGTAATTCTTAATTTCTATTCACAATAAAATTAGCAATAACTCTTTATAAAAAATTATAATTTATTTAACTTATTTTTCTATAGTTGCATAATACACTAATTTTAATTATAATAGCTAATAGAATAAAAAACAATTGTATTTTTGGCGGTATGGCCAAGTGGTAAGGCAGTGGATTGCAAATCCTCGACCCCCAGTTCGAATCTGGGTGCCGCCTTAAAATATAATTCATTAACATTGCTATTTTATAAACATATAAAATATAATGTAATTACATATCTAGTTAGGGGACGTGGTGGAATTGGTAGACACGACGGACTTAAAATCCGTTGCCTAGTGATAGTGCGTGCGGGTTCAAGTCCCGCCGTCCCCATTTAAAAAATTAAAGATTTTAATTAAAAAAATTTATCGAATTTGTCTATCATAACAGATAATTAATTAAATAAATGCAATCAATTGCATTTATTTAATTAATTATCTGTTATGATAGACAAATTCGATATAATACGCCTGGTGGTAAATCAGATTTTACTAATAAATCAAAAATATTTACTGATGACTCATAATAAATTTCTATTATTCGTTTATGAGTTCTGATTTCAAAATGTTCTCGTGAATCTTTATTAACATGAGGAGAACGTAAGACACAATATATCCGTTTATCAGTCGGTAATGAAACTACTCCAACATTATCAACATTATTATTTTTAGTAATGTCCATTATTTTCTGACACGACGTGTTTAAAAGCTCATGATTAAATGACTCTAATCTTACACGAATTTTTTCATTCGGTTTTATTTCCATAACTTTTTCTAATTATTTAATAATTTTAGAAACAACACCAGCACCAATTGTTCGTCCGCCTTCACGAATCGCAAAACGCATACCTTCTTCAAGTGCAACTGGGTAAATTAATTCAGCTGTCATTTTAATACGATCTCCTGGCATTACCATTTCTACAACTGAGCCGTCATCTGCAGTGAATTGTTCAATTGAGCCTGTTACATCAGTTGTCCTTACATAAAATTGTGGACGATAACCTGTAAAGAATGGCGTATGACGTCCTCCCTCTTCTTTAGTTAATACGTACACTTCAGATTCAAAGTTCGTATGAGGTTTAACTGTACCTGGTTTTGCTAATACCATACCACGTTCAATGTTTTCTCGTGTAACACCACGTAATAAAATACCAACATTGTCCCCTGCAAATCCTTCATCCAATGTTTTTTGGAACATTTCGATACCAGTAATCGTTGTTGTTTGCGTTGCACCAACACCAACAATCTCAACGTTATCCCCAACCTTAACAATTCCTCTGTCAATTCTTCCTGTTGCTACTGTACCTCGACCAGTGATTGAAAATACGTCTTCTACTGCCATTAAGAAAGTTTTTTCAACATCTCGTTCTGGTGTTGGAATATATGAATCAACAGCATCCATTAAAGCATAAATTTTATCAACCCATGGATTATCACCACGTCGAATAGATGGATTAGAAGAGATCGCTTCAATTGCTTGTAAAGCTGAACCAGGACAAATTGGAATATCGTCTCCTGGGAAATCGTAAGTAGATAATAATTCTCTTACTTCCAATTCTACTAATTCTAATAATTCATCATCATCTACCTGATCTTGCTTATTTAAAAATACAACAATATGTGGAACCCCAACTTGTCTTGCTAATAAGATGTGTTCTCTAGTTTGAGGCATTGGACCATCTGCAGCAGATACAACTAATATAGCTCCATCCATTTGTGCTGCTCCAGTAATCATATTTTTTACATAATCAGCATGGCCTGGGCAGTCCACATGAGCATAATGACGATCTTTAGTTTGATATTCTACGTGTGCAGTATTAATTGTAATACCACGAGCACGTTCTTCAGGTGCTCCATCGATATCAGCATAAGCTTTTGCTACGGCACCACCATCTAATGCTAACGTTGCAGTAATTGCTGCAGTTAAAGTTGTTTTACCATGATCAACATGACCAATAGTACCAATATTAACATGCGGTTTTAGACGTTCAAATTTTTCACGTGCCATTTTAAAAAATTCCTTTGAAATTTAATGTTTATAATAAAAATCTTTTTGCTTTTAGCGAAATTAAATATAGTCGTTATTAATCGTTAATTAATAACGGAAATGCGCAAATGCTTTATTAGCATCGGCCATTTTATGAGTTTCTTCTTTTTTCTTTATAGTATTACCTATATCGTTTGCAGTGTCAATAATTTCACTTGCTAATTTAATTGACATTGTTCTTCCCACACGTTTTCTTGAGTATTGAATAATCCAACGTAAAGCTAAGTTAGTTGCTCGAAAGCTACTTACTTCAATTGGAACTTGATATGTAGAACCGCCAATTCGTCGAGCTTTTACCTCTACTACTGGACTAGCATTTCTAATCGCTTTTTCGAAAATCACTAGTGGATCTTCATTTGTTTTAGATTTTACAATGTCAAAAGCCCCATTTACAATATTTTGGGCTAAATTTTTTTTACCTGATTTTAAAATTCTTGTTACTAATAAACTAACTAGGTAACTATTATATGTAGGATCTGCTTTAGGAAATCGTTTTTTTGAAATATTTCGACGTGACATACTAATAATTATTTTTTTAATAAATAGATGTTAGTAAATACTAATTTTGGATTTTGAAATTAGTATTTAACTTTTTGGTTTTTTAACTCCATATTTTGATCGTCTTTGTGTTCGATTTTTTACCCCCCCACTGTCTAATGCACCTCTAACAATATGATATCGAACACCTGGTAAATCTTTTACTCGCCCACCTCGAATTAAAACAACTGAATGTTCTTGTAAATTATGACCTTCACCTGGAATATATGCTGTTACTTCAAATCCTGATGTTAATCGAACACGGGCAACTTTACGAATTGCTGAATTTGGTTTTTTAGGTGTTGTTGTATAAACACGTGTGCACACCCCTCGTCGTTGTGGGCAATTTACTAAAGCAGGTGATTTTGTTTTTTTATTAATTTGTATTCGTCTTAAACGAACTAATTGCTGAATAGTTGGCATTTATTTTAAAAAGTAATTAAGTAAGTTTAGATTATTTTAATGTAATTATTTTAATTGTCTTTTGTTTTTAATCCATATTTTTTCATAAATCTTTCTACACGTCCTTCACTATCTACAAGTGTTTGGGAATTAGTATAAAAAGGATGATTCCCTACCCAAACGTCAAGTTGTAGCTGTGGTTTAGTTGAACCAATCGAACAAAGAGTTTTTCCCTCACAAAGAACAGGGGCATTTGGGAACCAAGTCGGATGAATTTCAGGTTTTGGCATATTTTTAAATTTTTTAACGTTTTGAGTATTGTGATGCTTTTCTTGCTTTTCTTAAACCATATTTTTTACGTTCTTTAATACGTGCATCACGGCTTAAAAAACCAAATGGCTTTAAAATTAAACGATTTTCATTTTCTATTTTACATATTAAACGTGCAACGCCTAATTTAATCGCATCAGTTTGACCAGTTAAACCACCACCTTTTACAAGCGCTATAATATCAAATTGATTTATTAAATTTAATTTATCTAATGGTGACCAAATAGCATTTAAATAGTTTGTATTATATTGCAAATACTTCTCACCAGAAACTTTATTAATAGTCACTTTTCCATCTCCTGGAACAAGAAAAACTCGTGCAACCGCACGTTTTCTTTTCCCAAGGCCAATTTTATCTTTTTGAAAAACTGTATTCATAAATTTTTTTAGTTTGTTAATTAAAGTAAGTTTAATAGTTTTGGATCTTGGGCTCCATGAGGATGTTGATCACCCTGGTAAACTTTTAATCGGTTTACTAAATGTTTTTTTGGAAATCCGTTTGGTAACATATTAAAAACGCAGTTTTCAATAATTCGTTTTGGTATTATATTTACTAACCTTTTTAACGATGTCCCCGGACGTCCTGGTTGATAAACATGGAATCGTTCTACTTCTCGATCAAGTTTTAAATGTTCACTATTAATTAATATTACATAATCACCAACATCTACTGATGGATGATAAACAGATTTAGATTTGCCTGTTAATAATGGTATAATAGTTGATGATAATCGTCCTAATTGTTTATCTTTACAATCAATAAGATACCATTTTCTTTTATTATAATTTGTAGCTGGAATAAATGTTTTATTCATAAAATTAAAATTAAACTAAATAATTATTTTAAAACTATTCCTAATTTATTTTTAAGAGTAGCAAAAACTTCATCGGCAGATTTTCGACCAAAGTTTTTTAATTCTAAAAGCTTTTCGGGAGAATATTCTAATAAATCTCCAATTGTGTTGATTTGAGCTCTTTTTAAGCAATTATAAGGTCGTACGGATAATTGTAACTCTTCAATAGCTATATGCGTATAAGGATCTATTGGTTTTACATTATTTTTTTCTTTTATTGTTTCTTTTTCTTTTTTAATTTTATGTTCCCCAATAGACTTAAATAAGTCGATAATTAAATTAGATCCAGAAAAAATCGCCTGTTCAGGTGAAATACTTCCATTGGTCCAAACATCAATGAATAAACGTTCTTTGAGATTATTTGAATTATCATAAACATTTTCAACTTTAAAATCTACCTTTTGTACCGGCATAAAAATTGCATCTGTTTCGATAAAGTCTTCAAATTTATCAGAAAAAAGTTCATTAGCTAATCTATATTTTGTTCCAGATTCAATTTTAAATTCTATTTCTAATATATGCGAACTTGAAATTGTTGCAATGTAATGATTAGGATTAATAATTTCTATTTCTGGAGGTAATTGAATGGAACTAGCTGTAATCACTGCAGGGCCATGCAATCTTAAACGTCCAAATTGTCTAGTAAAAGTGTCAGATTTTAAAATAACTCCCTTTAAATTTAATAAAATCTCAAGAATATCTTCACGAACACCGGGAATTAATGAAAACTCATCTTTGATACCAGCAATTCGAACACCTGTAATAGCAGTTCCTTGTAAATCTCCTAATAAAACCCGTCTTAATAAATTCCCAATTGTTATTCCTTGACCAGAATTAAGTGAATCAATTAAAAATTGACCATACATTGGTCCTGATTCAATTTTTTCTGATTTTAAACATTCCATTAATAGATTAGCACTATTCATAAAATTTTTTGTGGAATTCATAATTTATTTATTTTATAAGTGAATAGACTTATACACGTCGACGTTTTCTTGGTCGACAGCCATTATGTGGAACTGGAGTTATATCTTGTATTGAAAGAATTTCCAGACCTGCACCTTCAATTGAACGAATAGCCGTTTCACGACCGGAACCTTGTCCTTTTACTAAAATTTCAACAGTTTTTATACCTGTACTTAATGCTTCTAAAGCAGCTTTTTCTGCTGCTGTTTGAGCAGCAAAAGGAGTCCCTTTACGCGCACCTTTAAATCCTGAACTACCAGAAGATGCCCAAGAAATTGTATCTCCTGCTATATTTGTTATTGTTACAATAGTATTATTAAAAGTTGATTGAATATGAACAACCCCTGTTCCAATATTACTTCTATTTTTTTTTACTGCCGGTTTTCGAATTTTTTGTGCCATAGTAAATTAATGTTTTTGATTAGTGTAACTGTCAACAAAAGAATATTATTTTTTTCTACCAGTAACAGTTTTTTTCGCTCCTCGACGTGAACGAGCATTTGTTCGTGTTCTTTGTCCTCGAACAGGTAAACTATTTCGATGTCGTTTTCCTCTGTGGCAATTTATTTCATTTAATCGTTTAATATTTAATCCATTAAAACGGCGTAAATCTCCTTCAAGGGCTAATTCAAAATTCTCTAAGATATTACGTAACACTACTGATTGTTCTGTAGTGATAGCATCCGTTCTAGTTTCTGGATTAATTTCTGCTAATTGGACAATTTTTTTTGCCGATGTAAGACCAATTCCATGAATATACGTAAGTGCATATTCAATTCGTTTATTTTTTGGCAAATCGATACCTAGTAATCTTACCACTTACTTAACTCCTTTTAAATATTAACCTTGTCTCTGTTTATGTTTTGGATTTTGACAAATTACCATAATTTTCCCATGTCTTTTAATTACTCGACATTTATCACACATTTTTTTAACTGAAGGACGGACTTTCATTATACTTTTATAAATATTAAATTAATAAATAACTTTTTTAATTGATTTAATCAAATCTTTCATTATAAATATTAGAAAGAATGATACTTTTCATTTCACGTGAAATATCTAGAACAACCCCTACTAAAATTAATAATGATGTAGTCCCTAAACCATTGAAACTCGAAACATTTAAAATTCCTTCAACAATATTTGGAAGAGTTGCTAATATTGCTAGAATTATCGCTCCAAAAAATGTTACTCGTTTCATAACTTGTTTTAAATAAAAGGTTGTTGCTAAACCAGGTCTTATACCTGGTATGCTCACAGCCATTTTTTGCAATTCTTGAGAAATATCTTTCGGATTTAAGACAATAGTTGAATAAAACGAGCTAAAGATTAAAATTAATATAAAGTAACTAACCCAATAAATAATCTTTGATGATTTTAAAAAAATAGGGATAGTTAATAAGGGGAATACTCCTAAATTAGTAATGTAATTTGGTAAAACTAAAATAGCAGTTGTTAATATTATAGGCATAACCCCTGCTTGATTAAAACGTAAAGGAATATAATTATTTGATTTAGTCTTAGAAACTAAGGACTGAGTTTGACCAAGCTGTTTTGAGGAAATTAGAGGAACAATTCGGGCACTTTCTTGTAATGTGATAATGCCCGATATTGCAATAAAAAATAAGAACCCTATCCCAAGCCCAGAGATAAGTGTCAAATTTCCAGTATTTTCAGTTATTAATTTCTTGCCTAAATTCGGTAAGCTTGAAATTATATTTGTATAAATTAATAGTGATGCCCCATTCCCTAAGCCGTATTCAGTTATTAATTCACTTAACCATAAAACTATCATTGCACCTGTAGCCAACCAAAGAATTATTTCAAAGGCTAACAATGGAGTCCAATCAAATAACGCACGCTTTAAATAAAAAGCAATACTTGAACTTTGAATTAAAGCCCATCCAAATGTAATCAAACGGGTTAATCTTGTAATTGCTCTTCGACCTTCACCCCCTCCTTCTTTTTGTAGTTTAGAAATACTTGGTATTAAACCAGTTATTAACTGTACCATAATAGAAGCATTTATATAAGGAAATATATTCAAAGTAAACAATCCAATTACAAATGTATCATTTCCTGAAAATGTACTTACTAAATTTTTTGTAATTGGATGTTGTTGAATATAAAAGGCTAAGTGTCCATGATTAATACCAGGAATTGGAAGAAATGTTCCCATTCTAATAAATAGAAGTATTCCGACACTTAATAAAAGACGTTTTAACAAAATATCGTCTGTTTTTTTCATGTTAATTTTTATTAGTTTAAAATTAAATTCCTTTTTATTTATCTGACCCTTTAAATATTAATTTAAGTCACGTTTTTCTAAGACTTGTGATTTAGTAGTTAAACTTTTTAATGCTACAATTGCTGTCCGAGCATTATTTAATAAATTATCTGAGCCTAATTGTTTCGCGATTACATTTTTAATTCCCGCAACTTCTAAAACTGTTCTAACTGCACCACCAGCAATAACCCCCGAACCTTCTATTGACGGTCGCATAATAATTTTACAAGCCCCTTTATCACCAATTACGCCATGTGGAATACTTAATGATTTTGTAATTGGAATTTTTATTAAATTTTTTCTTCCATCCGTTTTTGCTTTTTTGAAAGCATTAACAACATCTTCGGCTTTTCCAACCCCCACACCAACTTGTCCATTTTCATCCCCTATAACAACAACAGCACGAAAACTTAGTTTTTTTCCACCTTTTGTTACTTTTGTTACACGACTAATTTTAATTAACCGTTCAATAAATTTATTATCATTTACATTGTCATTACGACGGGCTGTTTTTTTTAACTTATTAATTTGTTTTAACTCGGTACTCATAAAATTTATTATTTTTTAATTATTAGTTAAAATTGTAGGCCACCTGCTCGAGCACCGTCTGCTAAAGCTTTTATTCGACCATGATATAAATATGGACCTCGGTCAAAAACAATTTTTGTTATATTTTTTTTTCTGCTTAATTCTGCTAATTTTTGACCCATAAGTCTTGAGGCATTACATGTGCGACCATTTTCAGTGTTAAGTTTAATATCTCTATCTAAAGTCGAACAAGAAACAAGGGTTTTGGATGTCGTATCATCGATTATTTGTGCGTAAATATTTTCATTAGAACGAAAAACGGACAAACGTGGCCGTTCTACGGTTCCTTTGATTAATCCTCTTACACTTTCGCGTTTTAACTTTTTATATTTGTCAGGTTTTAATTTCTTATTTTTATTTTTAAGTCTTAATAAAACTCTTTTCGAAAATTTCATAATATACTTTTTTAGAACTTAGTAATTTTTATTTTTTACCAGATTTTCCAGCTTTACGTAAGATTTTTTCACCTTTATAAAGTATTCCTTTTCCTTTATAAGGTTCAGGAGGACGCCATGCTCTTACTTTTGCTGCAAATAAACCTAATTGTTCTTTATCACATGCTTTTATATTAATAGTTGTGTTTACTACAATTTCAACACTTATTCCATCTGGAATGTCTATATTAACAGGGTGACTAAAACCTAATGCTAATACAAGGGATTTTCCTTGAACACTAGCCCTATATCCTACACCCTGCAATGTAAGAGTTATAAGAAATTGTTCTGAAACACCTATAATCATATTATTTATTAATGTTCTATATAAGCCATGTAAAGCTTTATTAGTCCGTGTTTCATTTTTTAAATTTATAATTAAATTACCATCTGTTTGTTCAACTCCAATAATTTCTGGAATCGCCCGTTCTAATGTTCCAAATGTTCCTTTCACTTTTAAAATTGAATTCTCATTTGTAACATCTACAGCTGTTGGTATTTTAATTGGTAATTTTCCGATTCGTGACATATTATATATTTACTCCAATTACCAAATATAACATAAAACTTCACCACCAATCCCAAACTCTTGTGCCTTACTGTTAGTCATTACTCCTTTCGAAGTTGAAAGAATAGCAACCCCTAAACCATCTAATACACGTGGTAAAGTCTTTGAATCAGCATAAACTCGTAAACCGGGTTTACTAATGCGTTTAATTTTATTAATAACTCTTTCTCTAGATTGACCTTTATACTTCAATGAAAGAAGTAAATACTGATAAAGATTTTCATTATAAATTTCAAAATTTTCAATGAACCCTTCTTCTTTAAGAATAGCAGCTATTGCTTTTGACATTTTTGTTGCTGGTATTTCAACGATTTGATGTTTCACCATATTTGCATTTCGTATCCGAGTTAACATATCTGCAATATTATCTGTGACCACTAGTAACTCCTTAATCTTCTTTTATTTATTCTTGTGACCAACGTTTACGACGTAAGGTTTTTTTCTTATCCCATACTTGATTAATCTCCCCAAAAGAAGAATATTTATCATAATATCCACAATCATTTAATGGGAACCGTAAAAATTTTAATAGGATCATACCATTTAAAACTCTATCAATTGTTTTAGAACGAGATTTTGGTGTCGATGAATCTACAACAAGCGTTATACTTAAACCTTGTATTTGATCTACATCGTCATATTCAATTTCTGGAAAAATTAATTGTTCTTTTAACGAAAATGTGTAATTACCTGCTTTATCAAAGCTTCTAACTGATAATCCACGAAAATCACGAATTTGTGCAAAAGTAAAGAAGATTAATTTAGTAAGGAAATTATACATTTTCTCACCGCGTAATGTACTTGATAAGCCTAATTCCATATTTTCTCGAATTTTAAATCCCGCTACAGCTTTTTTTGCTCTTGTAATTAATGGTTTTTGACCCGTTATTCGAGTAAATTCAGTAATACTTTTCTTTAAAATATTAGTATTTTGGGCCGATAACCCTAATCCTCTATTAATACTAATTTTTTTAAGTTTTGGAATACTATGGGGATTCGAAAATAATTCTGGATTACTTTTTCTTAATACAGAATGAATACCGTCTTCATATTCTTTTTTTATATTCTCTAAGAGACCATATAATTCTGCAATTTCTTCTAAGGAATGTTGACTACGCATATTCTTTACTTAAAATAATTTAAATTAATTTAACATTGGAATGGTGGATTGGAGCTTCAAACTGTTTTATTTCTCCAACATCACTTTCAGTGTTTGGTTTAATATGTTTAAACTTAAAATTAATACCTTTTACTAAAATTTTCCCAGTATTACGATAAATTTTAGTAACTTCACCGATTTTGTTTTTATCAAAACCAGAAATAATTTTTACGTTATCACCAATTTTAACATGTAGTTTTTTATCGTTTGACATCTATAAAACCTCCGGAGCTAAAGAAACAATTTTCGAATAATTCTTATCTCTAATTTCACGGGCAACAGGACCAAACACACGTGTCCCACGTGGATTATTTTCCATATTTACAATTACAGCTGCATTATCATCAAATCGGATATACATTCCATCAGCTCGACGAATAGTTTTAGAGGTTCTTACTATAATTGCTCGAACAACATCTGATTTTTTAATTGGCATATTTGGAATTGCTTCTTTAACAACACCAATAATTGTATCGCCAATTTTTCCATATTTTCGGTTTCCACCTAATAGTCGAATACACATAATTTTTTTTGCACCTGTATTATCAGCTACAGTTAACATTGTTTGTGGATAAATCATAAAAAGATAATCTTAAGTAATTAACGATGATTTTGAAATAATTTTGGCTACTGACCAACGTTTTTTTTTACTAAGTGGTCGACATTCTCGAACTAAAACTTGATCACCAATATTGCATTCACTCATTTCATCATGAGCTAAATATTTACGTGTTTTAATCATTGTCTTTGAATAAATGGGATGTGGGTAACGACTTTCAACTTTTACAACCACAGTTTTTTGCATTTTATTACTGACAACAATACCAATTTTTTCTTTTACAGGCATTTTAAAACTCCTTAAAATTTCTATTTAATTTTTTTATAAGGCTATTGGGAATCATCGTATCTTTAAAAATCGAACTTTATTCAATATTTTTTGCTCAATTTTCATAACAGTTAGTAAGAACATACTTGAAAATAGATAAATATAATACTTCTTACAGGTGTAACTTAACGATATAAATTTATAAAAGCCCAAATTAGATTTTTATTTTACGAATTAATCTAGAAATTTACTTCTTAAAATAGTTTTTAATATCGCTACCTTTTTTTTCGTAGTTTTAATTTCATGAGGTTTAAATGGTTGGCGAGTAGCTTTTTTAAATCGCAAATCAAATAATACCTTTTCCGCCTCTTTCAGCTCTTTAATCAATTCTTGAGTCGACATTGACACATTATCCTTACCGTTAGAGTTAGATATTTTCATATGTTATTAATTATCGTTTCTAATAATAAATTTTGTTTTGATTGGTAACTTATATGCTGCTAAATTAAAAGCAGCACGTGCAACTTCTTCTGGAACAGAACTAATTTCAAACAAAATCGTGCCAGGTTTTACCGTTGCAACCCAGTAATCAACTGCACCTTTACCAGATCCCATCCGTGATTCTGCCGCACGTGCTGTCACTGTTTTATCAGGAAATATACGAATCCATAATGATGCACCACGTTTAGTATAACGACTAATTGTTCTTCGTGTTGCTTCAATTTGACGTGAAGTAATCCATGACGGTTCTAACGCTTGTAATCCATATTTACCAAATGAAATCTCGTTTCCTCGAGTTGCCTTGCCCCGCATTCTTCCACGATGGTATTTTCTATATTTTGTTCTTTTTGGACTTAACATAATGCAATGAGATTAATTAATAAATATATCTTTTTCGTTTTTATTACTTTTTTAATATTTCATTTTTAAATAACCAAACTTTTACACCTAAAATGCCATAAATCGTATTTGCTTCTTTTGTAGCATAATCAATATCAGCTCTTAAAGTCTGTAGTGGAACTCGACCTTCTCGAATCCATTCCGTTCTAGCCATTTCTGCACCATTCAACCTGCCAGAGATCTGAACTTTAATCCCATTTACTTCGTTATCTTGAGCACATTTTAAAGCTTCACGAATAGCACGACGAAATGCAACACGATCTTCAAGTTGTTGAACGACAAGATCTGCGATAAGAGAAGCATTTGAATTAACATTTTCAACTTCTATTACATTAATAGTAATTTGTCGGTTGTTGGGGACAAACTTTTTAATATTGGCTGCTAAAGTTTTAATCTCAGACCCATTATCTCCAACTAGTATACCTGGCCTACCTGTCTCAATATTTAATTCAATTTGGTCACCTAATCCATTTCTATTGATATAGATATTTGATATACTAGCAAATTTTGCTAATTTATTAAGATATGTTCTGATTTTATCGTCTTCCTCTAATAAATTTGAATAATGTTTAAAATCTGCATACCAAGCTGATCGATGTTCTTGTGTAATACCTAAACGAAATCCCAAAGGATGTGTTTTTTGTCCCATAGAAAAAATCCTTAATTATTATTTTCTTAACTAATTGATTTTACAATAACTGTAATATGACAGGTTGGTTTTAAAATCTTATAAGCTCGACCTTGGGCACGTGGTCGAATACGTTTTAGTTTCGGTCCTTCATCTGCAAAGATTTCTGAAATAATTAATTTTTTTTTATCTAAATTATAATTATTTTTTGCATTTGCTGCTACAGAATGGACTACCTGCCAAATAGGTGAACCAGCATCGTATGGTAAAAATTCTAATATCATTAATGCTTCTTGATAAGAACGACCACGAATTTGATCCAAAACTTGTCTTACTTTATGTGGTGATATCCGCACATATTTTGCTACTGCTTTTACTGATTGACCGTTAGACATAAGAGACTTTCCTTAATAGTTTTTACATATGTTTGAGGTTTCTAAAGAATCTTTTTTAATGTTGAAATATTATTTTTTCTCTTGAGAAACGCTACTTCCGTAAGCTAATTTAATTGTTATGTATTCACCTGATTCTATATTTTGGGATTTTCGACTCATAAATTTATTAGGAGTTGAAACTTTATTTATATAAATTTCATAAATCCACATATCAAAAAAATTTATGGATAAGTTATTTTGTAAAGAAATTACAATTGAATACAAAGCTTGTAAAAGAAAATCTCGTTCACTGGGATTAGATTTTAAGAGATAAGATATATCATCACGCACATAATAAAAATGTTTAAACTGAACATTTTGCAAAATTAATTTTGCAAGTGGGGATAACTTTTTTTCAGATTTAACATTAAAAGTCTTAATGTGGAAACTTTTTGGAAAATTTAATGTTAACTCTAATCGTGCCATGGGTACTTTTTCCTTATCGTTTTGTTTTTTTGTCAGCTTTAATATGTGATTTAAATGTTCTCGTAGAAACAAACTCACCTAATTTATGACCAACCAATTGGTCAGATATAAAAATTGGAACATGTTGTTTTCCATTATATACGGCGATTGTAAAACCAACCATATTAGGTAGGATAGTTGAACTGCGTGACCAAGTTGTTATTATATCTTTTTTTCCCTCTGCATTCATCTTATTAATTTTTTTTAATAAATGATAAGCAACAAAAGGTCCTTTTTTTAATGATCTTGACATGTTTGAGAATCTTATTAATAAATTTTTTTATAAATTGATTATGAACGTCGGCGAAGGATATAAGCGTTACTCAATTTTTTTGTTTTTCGTGTTTTTTTACCTAACGCTGGTTTCCCCCACGGCGTCAAAGGTCTAGTACGACCAATGGGAGTTCGACCTTCTCCACCCCCATGAGGGTGATCACAAGCATTCATAACTGAACCACGAACAGTTGGACGTTTACCTAACCAACGTGTTCGACCAGCCTTACCACTTTGAACTAAAAATGCATCATTATTACTTACTTCACCAATTGTCCCAAAACATTCTTTACGAATTAATCGAATTTCTTTAGATGGTAAACGTAAGGTTACATAATCTCCTTCTTTAGCTAAAATTTTTGCTGATGTTCCTGCCGAACGAACAATTTGCCCTCCTCTATGAGGAATTAATTCAATATTATGAACAGACGTTCCTAAAGGAATTTCTTCTAATGGTAAAGTATTTCCAATGTCTAATGAAATTCCTTTTCCAGATAAAATTGTGTCACCGACATTTAAATTATTTGGGTGTAGAATATACCGTTTTTCTCCATCTTTAAAATGGACCAATGCAATTCGGGCATTTCTATTTGGATCATATTCAATCGAATTAACAATACCTGGTATATTATATTTATTCCGTTTAAAATCGATTATTCGATATTGTTTTTTATGACCCCCACCTCTGTGTCGTATAGTGATAACTCCTCTGTTATTTCTACCTTTATCTCGATGATTCTTTTTGACCAAATTTCTTTCTGGTTTATCCGTTGTTATTTCTGAAAAAGATGAAAGGGCTCTATTACGTGTCCCTGGTGTATATGATTTATAAAGACGAATACTCATAAACTTGATTAATTTATATAATTGTTAATTTTCTTCTGCAAATAAGTTTATTGTATCGCCTTTTGATAACGTTACAATTGCTTTTTTATAATGTGATTTCCAACCCAAATTTTGCCCGATTCGTTTTTTCTTTTTTGGTAAATGAGCTGTATTAATTTTCACGACTTTAACATTAAATAAATATTCAATGGCCGCTTTAATTGTTGGTTTATCAGATTTCGGGTTTACAACAAAACTATATTGGTTATTCGCTAATAATCTTGTAGCTTTATCTGTAATAATTGGATACTTTATGATACTCATATTAGTATCATTAAGAGATGAAGAATTAATCACAATAAATCTCCTTTATATCATTTACTGCTAATGGTGTTAATAAAATTTGTTTGGCTTTTAATAAACTTAAACTATTCAAATTAGATGCAGAAATTAATTCAACAGTTTTTAAATTTTGAGTTGATAATTTTAAAGAAGAAGTTTTTTTAGAAACGACTAATAAAATTTTTTGATTTAAATCTAAATTATACGTTTTACAAAGTTCGCAAAAAACTTTTGTTTTAGGTTCCTTAATTACTGATTCTAATTCACCAATTACTGATATGTTATTTCTTTTATTATATAGTAAGGTTTGTAATGCTAAATTACGCTCTTTTTTATTTAGTTTAAAACTACTTGTTTTTGGTTTCGGACCAAACGTAACACCCCCACCTCTCCATAACGGAGAACGACTTGAGCCTGCCCGTGCTCTACCTGTTCCTTTTTGTTGCCAAGGTTTTTTACCTCCCCCACGAACCTCACTTCTAGTTTTTGTTGATACAGTTCCTTGTTTTTGTGAAAGTTGATGTCTTAAAATATCTCTATGTACTAAATAATTTCCTGAATTTTCTAATATGTTAAGTTTGAAATTATATTTATTAGATGATATTTGGCCATTTGAATCCAATGAATTATATTCTATAATTTTTTGAACAGTCATATAGTATTTTTCCTAATGTTCATTTATTTAATAATATTTTTTATGCATTATTTTGAGGGAACAATACTAAGTAAGTTTCCAGGTTTTCCAGGAACAGCTCCTTTAACAACTAAAATATTTTCATCGTTATTTACTTGAACGATTTTTAATTTTTTAATGTTTGTCATTTTATTACCAAGTTGACCAGCCATCTTTTTACCTGGTAAAACACGTCCTGGTGATGTTCCCATACCAATTGACCCCGGAGCTCTATGATTCTTAGATCCATGAGTCATCGGACCTCTTGCAAAATTATGACGTTTTTGAAGACCGGAAAAACCTTTTCCGATACTTTTTCCTGTAATATTTATTAATTGTCCTGCAATAAATGATTCAACATTTAAAACTTGTCCAACATTGAAATCAGCAGGATCATTCACACGAAATTCTTTTAAATATTTTAAAGGTTGAATATTTGACTTTTGTAGATGCCCTAATTGAGGTTGGGTTAAAGATTTTGTTGCTACGTTTCCATACCCCACCTGAATGGCATTATAACCGTCATTTAATGTAGTTTTAACTTGTGTAATTATACAGGGACCAACTTTTAAAATAGTAACTGGAATAATATTCCCTGATTCATCAAATATTTGGGTCATTCCAATCTTGTTTCCTAATAAACCTAAAGACACAATATTTTTCTCCAAAAAATACTTATATATATATTAATATTGATAAAACTCAAAGATATTGAAGTTATAGAATAGTTTGATAATTAGAACTATCAAACTATTCTATAACTCTAAAAAAATCTAAACATTTTGTCTATATAAGGAATATTTACAATATTATAATTAAATCAATTAATATAGACAGTTTTTATTAAATAATAGAACATTAAAGCGCGTAAATTTATCTTGTTAGTTAAATTGTTTATTTATTTATCTCTATGTTGTATACTATATAATACCAAACATAAATTTATAGAAAGTTATATAGTTATATGAATAAAGTAGTAGGGATTGACTTAGGAACAACAAATTCTGTAGTTGCTGCTATCGAAGGAGGACAGCCTACTGTAATTACAAACGCGGAAGGTTTTCGAACAACACCATCAATTGTAGCTTATACAAAGAAAGAAGAATTATTAGTTGGCCAACTTGCCAAACGCCAATCGGTAGTTAATGCAGAAAATACATTTTTTTCAGTTAAACGATTTATAGGTTGTAAAGCAGATGAAGTTTCTGAAGAATCGAAAGAATTACCATACAAAGTAATTAAAGATAACAATGGAAACATTAAAATTAAATGTTCATCGTTAAATAAAGATTTTAGTCCAGAAGAAATTTCAGCACAAGTTATACGAAAACTAATTACTGATGCCAAAGAATATTTAGGACAGGATGTTACAAAAGCTGTCATTACTGTACCTGCTTATTTTAATGATTCTCAACGACAAGCAACAGTTGATGCTGGCAAAATTGCTGGTATCGAAGTGTTAAGAATTATTAATGAACCTACAGCCGCTTCTTTAGCTTATGGTTTAGATAAAAAACAAAATGAAACCATTTTAGTTTTTGATTTAGGTGGGGGCACATTTGATGTTTCAGTGTTAGAAGTTGGTGATGGTATCTTTGAAGTATTATCGACAGCGGGTGACACAAATTTAGGTGGTGATGATTTTGATAAAGCTTTAGTTCGTTGGTTAGTAGAAGATTTTCAAGCAAAACATGGAACTAATTTAACGAAAGATATTCAAGCTTTACAACGTTTAACCGAAGCGGCTGAAAAGGCAAAAATGGAATTATCAAATGTTGATAAAACAACAATCAATTTACCATTTATTACAGCGGATAAAACGGGTCCGAAGCATATTCAACAAGATTTAACGCGTGAGAAATTTGAAACGTTATGTAAGAATTTAATTGATCGTTGTCGTATTCCTGTTGAAAAAGCATTAAAAGATGCGAAATTAGATAAATCAGGAATTAATGAAGTTGTATTAGTAGGTGGGTCAACACGAATTCCGGCAATTCAACAACTCGTAGAGGCATTAACTGGTAAAAAACCAAATAAATCAGTAAATCCGGATGAAGTTGTGGCTATTGGAGCAGCAATTCAAGCCGGTATTTTAGCGGGCGAAATAACAGATATTTTATTATTAGATGTTACACCATTATCACTTGGTGTTGAAACTGTTGGTGGGATTATGACAAAACTTATTTCACGAAATACGACAATTCCTGTTAAAAAATCCGAATTATTTTCAACTGCAGCAGATAATCAAACAAATGTAGAAATTCATGTATTGCAAGGAGAAAGAGAGGTTGTTAGTGGAAATAAAAGCTTAGGAAACTTTAAATTGGAAGGAATTCCAGAAGCTCCTAAAGGTCGCCCACAAATTGAAGTAACATTTGATATTAATGTAGATGGATTATTATCTGTAACTGCTAAAGAAAATGAATCAGGCAAAGAACAAACTGTAACAATTCAAGGTAGCTCTAATTTATCAGAAAATGATATTGAGGCTATGTTAGAGGAAGCCGAAAAATATGCATCAATTGATAAAGAACAAAAAGAAAAGACTGAATTAATATTAACTGCTACAAATTATTGTCAAACAGTAGAGGATAAAATTAATAGCGATGAACTAATTAATTGTACTGAAGATGAGAAAAGAGAAATACAATCAGCAATAACTAGTCTTCGTGAAATGTTATTAAATAATAATGAGTCTTCTGAATCAATTAAAAAATCGTTTGACCAATTACAACAATTATTACAAGGAAAATTTAATTAATTAGAAAAATGTAAAGAAATTTTTATTTCTTTACATTTTTGTTTCTTTAATTTATTTTTTCTTAACTAGTTCTACGTCATCAACAATAATACATTCTGTTGTTAAAATCATACTAGCTATTGATGTTGCATTTTGTAATGCTGAGCGAGTTACTTTTGCAGGATCAACTACACCTTCATCATACATATTTCCAAATATATTTTTGGCAGCATTATACCCTATTTCAAATTCTTGTTCTTGAACTTTTCCAACAATAACAGGCCCATTAATACCGGCGTTTTCAGCAATTCTTTTTAATGGAGCAACAATTGCACGTGAAATAATAAGAGCACCAATTAATTCGTCTTCTTTTAAATTATTTTTTGCCCATGTTACTAAATTTTCTGATAAGTGAGTTAATGTTGATCCACCACCAGGTACAATCCCTTCTTCAACTGCTGCTCGTGTTGCATTTATCGCATCTTCTAAACGTAATTTTTTATCTTTCATTTCAGTTTCTGTTACTGCACCCACCCGAATAACAGCAATTCCACCTGAAAGTTTCGCGATACGATCTTGTAATTTTTCTTTTTCATAACCAGTTTCAGCAATATTAACTTGCTTACGTAACTGCTCACATCGAGCTTTAATATTTTCAATTTCTAAACCATCACCAACAATAGTTGTTGTGTCTTTATTGACTATAATTCGCCTTGCTTGGCCTAATAAATTTAATTGAATATTATCTAAACTTAATCCTGCATCTTGAGTGATAACAGTGCCGCCAGTTAAAACAGCAATATCTTGTAACATTAACTTTCTTAATTCTCCAAATCCTGGGGCACGAACCGCTACAACATTTACAATTCCACGTAATTTATTCAAAATTAAAGTCGCTAACGCTTCTTTCTCAACATCTTCAGCAATAATTAATAATGGACGTTTTGTCTTAGTAATTTGTTCTAAAATTGGTAACAGATCTTGTTGAACTAATGTAATTCTTTTATCAGTTAACAAAATATAAGGATTATCATACGAGACTTCCATTTTTTCTGTATCAGTTATGAAATAAGGTGATATAAATCCTTTTTCTAATTTCATACCTTCTGTAATTTCTAATTCAGTAATAATTCCTTTGCCCTCCTCTAATGAAATTACACCTTCTTTACCAACTTTTCCTAATGCATCAGCTATTAAAGCCCCAATAATATCATCATTACCGGCTGAAATTGATGCTACTTGTTTGATTGATTGAATATCTTCAACCGGTTGTGCAAATTCATTTATTTGCATAACTAAATATTGAGTAGCTTTTTCCATCCCTAATTTTATTGAAATTGGATTTGCTCCGGCTGCTACATTTTTTAATCCTTCTTTAACCATCGCATAAGCAAGAACAGTTGCAGTGGTAGTACCATCTCCTGCTACATCATTTGTTTTTGCGGCTGCTTGTCGAATTAATGAAACCCCTGTATTTTCAATATGATCTTCTAATTTAATTTCTTTTGCAATCGTTACCCCATCATTAACAATTTGTGGTGAACCATAGGTTTTTTCCAAAACAACATTACGTCCTTTTGGACCTAAAGTTATAGAAACAGCCTCTACCATTATTTCCATTCCACGTTCCAAAGCACGTCGTGCATTATCTTGATATAGTATTTTCTTTGCCATAAAATCAAATTTTAATAAATTTACAATATTACGTATTTATAACTCTAAAATAAAATCTAACAATTCGGCAAGTTAAATTTTTAATTTTGTTAAATTTTTTTTGTGTAAAAGCTTTACTAAAAAGAATACTAACTAGTATCATTAGAGAGTAATATAGTTTGGGCTTGTAGCTCAGTGGACTAGAGCACGTGGCTACGAACTACGGTGTCAGGGGTTCGAATCCCTTCTTGCTCAATATATAAAAGTTTATTTAAAATATTTAAATAAGCATTAATTAATTGAATTACTATATTACTTTACTGGGGTGTCGCCAAGTGGTAAGGCTGTGGACTTTGACTCCGCCATTCGTAGGTTCGAATCCTGCCACCCCAGTTTTTATAAATACCTTTTTTAAATTTTTTAACCCGCTAAATATATAATAAAAAGTATATTTTCAATAAGAAAACTATGACAGCTCAAATTCAATTTATAAAAGGTATAGATGAAAAAATTTTACCTGATATCCGATTAACTCGTTCAAGAGACGGTAGTACGGGAACTGCAACCTTTCATTTTAAAAATTCAAACATTTTAGATAAGAGTTTAGCATTAAACGGTGAAATTACTGGTATGTATATGATTGATGAAGAAGGGGTACTAGAAACACGCGATATAAGTGTGACTTTTGCTAATGGAAAACCACAAGCCGTTGAATCCCTTTATATTATGAAAAGCTCTCAAGATTGGGATAGATTTATGAGGTTTATGCAACGATATGGAAAAAGTAATGGTTTAGTTTTTACAAAAGCTTAAAGTTTAGAGCGACTTATTCTCAATAATTTATTTCTATGTAATATTTGATTTGTGATTTTTCTAAGTTCTAATATCATAAACTGACCCAAACTTACAAAAACTTCTTTCCAATTTAGTCATTTTTTTTAATCAAAAAGTTATTTGAAAATATCATTTGTTAATTTTTTGAACTTGTTATGTTTTAAATATGGCGGTGCATTTATAACCATTAACGATATCGATTATTTTACTTAATAATATAAACAAATAGTTTAGTAATTCTATTATTAGTATTTTTTTTCAAATTGCATGTTAAACTATAATTTTATATTGTTCTAATTTTCACATTTTTAATATTTCATATTATGATTAAAAGTTAAATTTATTGAATATATTTCTTGAAAAAGTGTTTATTGAGTACGCATAATTAAATTTATAAAGATTATTTATAATCTTATTTATTTGTATTAATTTTTTAATCTTGATGATTTTTTCATAGACTTACTCAATAATCTTTAAGATAAAATTTTTACTAGATCAAATAGTGTAGTTTTTTAACCTCCTCCAACAATAGTGACTATTTCAATTCTGTCTTTATCATTAATAAAAATTGTCTCCCAATTCTCTTTCGGGCAAATAAAATGATTATGCTCTAGAACTAAAAGAGAGGAATTATAATTAAAATACTCAATTATGTTTAACAAATTAATAACTTTATCGCTAAAAAATTCTTCGCCATTTAAAAAAAATTTGTTTGTTACTTTCATATTAAAAATTTTAAAAATCTATAGATTTTGTTAATAAACTAGACGTGGGTTAATATAACTTGGTATAGTGTTATTGGTAAATAGTTTGGCGGGTGTAGCCAAGTGGTTAAGGCAGTGGGTTGTGATTCCATCATTCGCCGGTTCAATTCCGGTCACTCGCCCTACTTCAAACATTTAAAAATAAAAAGTAAGAAAAATCAAATATATAAAATATAAATATACTCTTTTATGTCACGTTATAGAGGCCCAAAATTACGCATTACAAGAAGATTAGGGAAACTACCAGGATTGACTCAAAAAACATCAAAGAAAATTGCTAGACCTGGTCAACATGGAAAAACTTTAGGTGACGGGAAAAAGAAGACAACAGAGTATGGTATACGATTAGAAGAAAAGCAAAAATTAAAATTTAATTATGGTATAAGTGAAAGTCAGCTATATCATTATATTAAAGAAGCACGTCGTCGAAATGGTGTAACTGGTCTAATTTTATTACAATTATTAGAAATGAGATTAGATACAATTTGTTTTTCCTTAGGTTTCGCCCCAACAATTGCAGCTGCTCGTCAATTAGTAAATCACGGGCATATTACTGTAAATAATAAAGTTGTTGATATTCCCAGCTTCCAATGTCAAATTAACGATATTATTAGTGTGAAAACAAAATCAACATCAAAAAACGTCATTGAAAATAATTTAAAAACAGTAAATTTTATTGATCCTCCAACTCATTTAACATTTGATAAATCAAAATTACAAGGAACAGTCAAAAATTATTGTGACCGAAGTGAGTTATTATTAGATTTGAATGAATTATTAGTAATTGAGTATTATTCAAGACGATAATTTTAAAAGTTTACTGCAAAAAAACTTTATATTTCTATTTCAATTGTAAAAAATCATACTTTATAAATTGCTTTATGTTAAAATTAAGATTAAAACGAAACGGAAGAAAACGACAACCTGCATATAGACTAGTTATTATGGAAAGTACTATGCGACGAGATGGTAGACCGGTTGAGGAAGTTGGTTACTATAATCCAATTACTAAAAAATCCTACTTTAATGAGGAAAAAATTATAAAATGGTTGAATTGTGGGGTCCAACCTACACAAACTGTTTTACAATTACTAAAAAAAAGTAATTTAATTAAAGTGTAGTGTCAAAGTTTATTATGATTAATAATTAAAAAGAATTTTATTATTAATCATAAAGATAATATTTATTTTTTATATTTTCTTCTGAAATAATTTGATAAATCTCTTCTCTCTCTAAATCTATAAATTCTGAAAAAGAAAGATACTTAAATACTATATTTTTAAGTAAAATAATAGATTATAAAACTAATGATAGAAATAATTTTTATTGGAGAAGTTTAATGGATTGGAATATTACTCAAAATTTTTCATCGAATATTGTTTTTGGCATTTTACTATTTGCGATGATTATATACTGGATTAGTTTATCTCTTTTTAGAGGGACAAAAAATCTAATACAAGTTGGAAAATTCTCTGCAATTATAGCAAATATTTTGTTATTTTTTATTCTTTGTTCAAGGTGGATTGTTGCTGGTTATTTTCCATTAAGTAATCTTTATGAATCGTTATTATTTTTAACTTGGACATTATTAACAATATATTTATATTTAGAATTTAAAACAAAAAGTAAATTATTAGGTGCTATTTTATTACCTATTGCATTATTAA
>Ga0194119_10000101_pt1:32500-40000 | contig 156235 bp, 118 predicted proteins | sample TA2MahC100mmetaG_FD_148620 | JGI IMG/M metagenome (GOLD analysis project Ga0194119, IMG submission 148620) | Freshwater microbial communities from Lake Tanganyika, Tanzania - TA2015018 Mahale Deep Cast 100m | ecosystem: Environmental > Aquatic > Freshwater > Lake | place...
GATCTGTTTTTTTTCATTTAACAATAGCTTGATACTATTTTCATCAATTGTTTTATAAGTTGCAATTATTTTTGATAAAACACGTCTAATACGTTCAAGAGATAAACCTTGACATGCTCGTGTTAAACTTTCTAAAATTTGTGGATCAATTTGAATATTTAATGATTCGATTAATCGTTTTAATTCATAATTAATTTCACTTTCAACAGGTAAGTGAAATTGTAAAATTGTAATTAAATCAGATAACTCTTTTGGAATATTAAGTTCTGATCCAATAATAATAATTGTTTTTGGTTGAAGTTTTAGAATTCGACTTATATTTTTTAATTTTCTTGAGATTGAAATATCTGTTAAAAATCTATTAAAATCTTTTAATAAAAATAGAGCAGGAGTTTGAGCAGTTAACCGCTCTACAAGTTCAAGTGCTTGAACTGGATTTCTCTTTGCAAATCCTTCGTTATTGGGGTTATTTGTATATCCATCAATAAAATCCCAACTATAAATACTTCTATTTAAACTTGTCTTAATATATTTCCGGATAATATACTCTACTCGGTCCTCTTCAATTGTATTGATGTAAATTATGGGGTACCTAGCTTTTAATAAAAGTGTTAATTCGTCAGTAAATTTCATAAAATCGTTCTATCAAAATTTTATTTAATAAAGTACTATTATATTAATTTTACATAAAAAATTGTTTATTATTAGAGCAAACAAAACTGATTCACTCTAATAATTTATTTAATTAACGTGGAATTGCTAATTTTTTTCGACCTTTTTGTCTTCGATTTCGAATTATTTTTCTACCTTGAGCTGTCGCCATACGAGCACGAAAGCCTGATACTTTTAAAATAGACGAACGAGTTTTATTTGATAGAGTACGTTTTGTCATAAATATATTTATTTTTTTAATAAAAAATGAATTGAACTTTTAGATGATAAAGGAATGTAAAAAATCGCGAATTAATAAATGTCTTATAGTTATATTTCGATTTTGGAATAAGTTATAGGCTTCTTCTTTAAATTCAAACAATGGATTACGTTGCCCGTAACTTCTCCATCCTACCGCATCACGTAATAATACGATTTTTTGTAAATGTTCTTTCCAAGCAATATCTGTGTAATAAAGAATAATTGTACGTTCAAAAGATCTAATTAAACCAATTTGGCATATTTCAAATTCTAAGACTTTAGATTCATAAGATAACCAAAATTCTTGAAATAAATAAGTTTTTAATTCAAATGGATCGATGTTATTTAAATCCTCATTTAAACTTACCAACCGTGTTTTAAAAAGTTCTTCAATTAAAGAACTATTTTTTGTAAACTTTGGATCTTTCAATAAATTTATAATATCTTTAATAACTTGTTCACCATAAGCTAAAATTGTCTCTCGAAGAGATTGACTTTCTAAAAGTTTTCTTCGTTCATAATACACGATATTCCGTTGTTTATTTAATATATCATCATAATCAAATAAATATTTTCTTCCATCATAATCTCTTTCTTCTACTCGTTTCTGAGCAGCATCTAAACTTTTAGTTAGTAAATTCGACTCTAATGGTAGATCATCTAAAAGTTGATTTTGCATGAAGTTTTGAAGTTTTGAACTTCCAAAATTTCGGAATAACGAATCTTCTAAACTTAAAAAAAATCTAGAAGTTCCCGGATCGCCCTGGCGTCCACATCTACCACGTAATTGATTATCTATTCGACGAGAATTATTTCGTTCTGTTCCAATAATGTAAAGTCCACCTAAGTTTTTAACAATTTTATTGTTAATATTTTGATTTTTTTTCTCAAATTTTATTAGTTCATTTAATAAAAATTTAATTGAACATTGATAAGGAATTTTAGGTATTCGGATTTGATCAATTTCATTTAAGAACTTTAAAATTCCAGTTGATGATAAGCTTAAAAATTTATAATCATTAAGTAAGGTATTTAAAACACTTAAAAATTTTTCTGAAGTAAAACTAATATCTTTTGCTAACGGAAAAATATCATTTAATTTTGTTGAATTACTTTGGTTTTTATAATAAACTAGAATATTATAAAGTTGCTTTCGAACTTTAAATGTAACATTTCCACCTAAAATAATATCAGTTCCTCGGCCTGCCATATTTGTCGCAATTGTAATACTGCCAATTTCCCCAGCTTGTGCGACAATTTCTGATTCTCGTTTTACATTTTCTGGTTTTGCATTTAACAATCTATATGAAAGTTGATATTCTTTTAATAAATCTGCTAACATTTCTGAATTTTCAACTGTTGTTGTACCAATTAAAATTGGCTGTTTTGTTTTTGCAATTGATTTACATTCTCGTGCAATAGCAGTCCATTTTGTTAAACTATCTTTATAAACAAAGTCAGGCAGGTCTTTACGAAGATTTGGTCGTGCTGTTGGTATCTCTTCTACTGATAAATTATAAATCTTTTCAAATTCGACCTCAGATGTTTTAGCGGTTCCCGTCATCCCTGACAATTTAGGGTACAATAAGAAAAAATTTTGATAAGTTATAGATGCCGCTGTTTCTGTGTTTTGTCTAATTGGAACGCTTTCTTTTGCCTCAACAGCTTGATGTAAACCTTCATTCCATCTTCTATCCGGCATAATTCGACCTGTAAACTCATCAACAATAATAATTTGATTGTTCTGAACGATATAGTGGACGTTCCGGAAGAATAAAGCAGTTGCTTTAATAGCACTTAAAATATAAGGGATCCACGGATCATTCGGGTTATACAAATCCTCGACCTGTAATATTTTTTCAATTTGAGCGGTTCCTTGTTCAGTTAAAATAATATTTCTATTTTTTTCATCTACTTTAAAATGAACATTAACCTCCAAATATTCAGCAACTTCTGATGCAACAATATATTTATCAATACAAGTTTCCACCGCTTGAGAAATAATTAGTGGAACTTGTGCTTCATCAATAAAGATAGAATCAACTTCATCTACAATACAATAATTGAAAGGGGGTAAAACAACCTGATTCAAATTCGATGCCATATTATCACGCAAATAATCAAAAGCTAATTCATTATTTGTTACATATGTAATGTCAGCTTTATAATTTTGTTGTCGTTCTAAAAAGGCCATATCTTCTTGAATTAAACCTGTGTCTAATCCTAAAAATCGATAGATTTGTCCCATTGAGACTTGGTCACGACTTGCTAAATAATCATTTACAGTAACAATATGAACCCCTTTATTTGTTAAAGCATTTAAATAAGCTGGTAAAGTTGCAACTAATGTTTTTCCTTCACCAGTTCGCATTTCGCTAATTTTTCCACTATTTAAAACTAAGCCTCCAAGTAATTGAACATCAAAATGACGAAGACCTAGAGTCCGTAAACTTGCTTCTCGTGTAATTGCAAAAGATTGCGCAATTAGTGCATCTAAATCTTGTTCTTGTTGATATTGCTTTTTTAATTGAAATGTTTTGTTTCTTAGTTCGGTATCAGTTAATGATTTTAAGCTATTTTCTAGAGCATTAATTTGAGTAATTAATGTCTGATACTGATTTATGACTGAATCTTTAATAAATGGATTTTTTAGCATTTTGAAAAATTTATAAAGTTCTACTGAGTAACAATATTTACTCGTTTATGTTGAGCATCTTTATAATCAAATTTTACAGTCCCATCAACTAATGCAAATAAAGTGAAATCTTTTCCATATCCAACGTTAGAACCAGGTTTAAATTTCATTCCTCTTTGACGGATTAAGATACTCCCAGCTTTTACTGTTTCACCGCCAAATCGTTTAACACCTAAGCGTTTAGCATTTGAATCACGACCATTTTTGGTACTCCCTGCACCTTTTTTATGTGCCATATTTATTTTCCTTAATTATTAATTAATAGTTATTTCTTCAATAAGAACTCTGGTTAAATCTTGACGGTGACCTTGTTTTTTACGAGTTTTTTTCTTAGGACGCATCTTATATACAATAGTTTTACGACTACGTAAATGTTCTAAAATCTTTCCTTTAACTTTTACGCTCTCTAAATAAGGTTTTCCGATTAAAAGATCTCCGTCATTATTAACCAGTAAAACTCTATTCAATGTAATCTCTTTTCCAAGTTCTGTTGGAATGCGGTTTAGATCGTAATATTTTCCTGTTTCAATCCAAAATTGTCTTCCACTAATTTCCACAATTGCGTATTTCATAATTTAGAAGAATTTCTCTTTTTATAAAAAGATATTACAAAATAAAAATTACTTTAGTCAACTTAAATTAGAACAGGATAAATTTATAAATTTTTAAGTAACCATAATTCATTGTAAAAGAAGTCAAAAGCTTTAGAGCGATGAGAATCTGTATTTGTAATTATAGATAATGTTCTAGTTATTTTAATGTTTTCGATTGTTATAATTTCAACGGTCTTTAATTCAATTTCTTTCTCTATTGCTGATGATGATACAAAAGCAGCTCCTAAACCAAGACTGACTGCCGTCTTTATAGCTTCAATGGAATTTAGTTCCATAACTACATTAAATTGTTTGGTTTGAATGTTATTTTGAATCAAAATATTATCAATAAATTTATGAATTGTAGAATTTGAATTTAATGTTATAAAATTTAAATGATAAAGATCTTCTCGACTAATTTTTTTTTTCTTCTTTCTTGCAAATGGATGTGACTTAGGGATTATTAAAATGAGCTCATCTTCAACAAAATCTTCAATTTCTAAATTTTTTTTTAAACCAGTAGGGATATCACCTCCCACAATGGCAATATCAATAATTCGATCAGCAACTTTTTTTGCAATAATTCTTGTGGAGTCAATATCAATATTCAAAGTAATTTGTGGGTAAGTTTGAGCAAATAAAGTTAAAACACGCGGCATTAAATATGCCCCAATAGTTTGACTTGCACCAACTTTTAAATTTCCTCGTTCACCATCTTTTAAATCATTTAACGCACGACAACTTTCTTCACATAAAGCAAGTATTCGTTCTGAATATTGAAGAAAAACATTACCTGCTTCAGTTAAAGATATTTTATTACCAGTTCGATTTAACAATAAAATTCCTAAACTAGTTTCTAAAGTTTTAATTTGTTTACTCAATGAGGGTTGAGAAACAAATAAAATTTCAGCAGCTTGAGTAAAACTTTTTTCGGAAGCAATAGCTTTAAAAATACGTAATTGTTGAAGAGTAAAGGGAAGAACCATATAACAAATATTTAATAAGTTAATTAAATAAGCTTTAAAATGCGGATAGAGAGACTCGAACTCTCAAAACAAAAGTTACTAGGACCTAAATCTAGCGCGTCTACCAATTTCGCCATATCCGCTAATCTTACTTTACTACTATTTTTAGAGATCCATTTTAATCGATAAATTAAGTTTAAATTTAGAGCCAGAAATTAAAATTTGGTTATCCTTAACTTTAAATAAATTTGAAATTTTCTTAATATATATTTAAATTTATACTAAGAAAATTTCAAATTTATTCATCAACGTAAAGACGATATACAAAACTTGTAGTTTTACCTCGTAATATTGATTTCGCTAATGATAAAGATTTTTGTGCCGATTTCGCTGCTTTTCTTTTCCAATTAGCCTTACGACTATTTTTTTTTGCTTTTGATGTCCGTTTTTTAGGTACAGCCATAACTTTTTTATCTTTTATTTAAGATAGGTTTTTAATTTAAATTTATTGTACAAAATAGAATTTAATTTGTCTAGATTTGTTCATAGTCCCTTTTAGAAATCTAGGAAGAATTCAATATAATTGAAATTAGTTCAAACCCTCTTATTACTAATTAAATTAAAAAAATTTGTAAATATTTTTAAAAAATAATTACAAGACTATCTTTGGTTTTTCTAGCCTTGTAATTATTTTTTAACGTGATAAACGTTGAATTTGTTGAATTGCTAAACGACCAATATTAAATAAAGCCCATGATGCTGCTACTAAAACAGGTGCAGCAATTACTAGTAAACGAGTATCCATAACTGATAATCCTCTAGAAGTGTTAAAAAATTAAATACAGAAAATAATGTTAATGACTAGTATTATACTTAATATTATATATAAAACTTAAAATATTTTTTAAGAATAATTTTTTTCCATCCATTAAAAATTATCTAGACTAGCTATTACAAAATTATCTTATTAGTATTGTTTTTTTAAAACTTTGGCATTGAACTATCTTCCCAGGAGGTCCCCCCCCAAGTATTGTCGTCGATTTATAACGTTTCACAACTGAGTTCGAGATGGATCAGTGTGGTTCCGCTCAGTACACTAAAAACACCAAAGCAAAAAATCTTTAAGATATTTTTTATAGCTTAAAGATTTTAAAAATTCAAGTCCTCGGTCTATTAGGACATCTCAGCACACACATTACTGTACTTACACTTAATGCCTATCAAACGGTTAGTCTTACCGTGACCTTACTCACTTACGTGATGAGAATACTTATCTTGAGGTGGGCTTCCCACTTAGATGCTTTCAGCGGTTATCCACTCCATACATAGCTACCCAGCGTTTACCGTTGGCACGATAACTGGTACACCAGAGGTATGTCCTTCTCGGTCCTCTCGTACTAAAGAAGGCTCCTCTCAATATTCTAGCGCCTACACCGGATATGGACCGAACTGTCTCACGACGTTCTGAACCCAGCTCGCGTACCGCTTTCATGGGCGAACAGCCCAACCCTTGGGACGTACTACCGCCCCAGGATGCGATGAGCCGACATCGAGGTGCCAAACCTCCCCGTCGATGTGAACTCTTGGGGGAGATCAGCCTGTTATCCCTAGAGTAACTTTTATCCGTTGAGTGACGGCCTTTCCACTCAGTACCGTCAGATCACTAAGACCGACTTTCGTCCCTGCTCGACTTGTAGGTCTCACAGTCAAGCTTCCTTATGCCTTTACACTCTAGATACGATTTCTAACCGTTCAGAGGAAACCTTTGTACGCCTCCGTTACCGTTTAGGAGGCGACCGCCCCAGTCAAACTGCCCGCCTGAAACTGTCCTTTGACCAGATAATGATTCAAAGTTAGAAATCTAACATTACAAGAGTGGTATCTCACTGATGGCTCCAATAATCCCGCAAGATTATAATCAACACCTCCCACCTATACTGCGCGAATAAAGTCCAATTTCAATTTCAAGTTACAGTAAAGCTTCATAGGGTCTTTCTGTCCTGGTGCAGGTAGTCCGCATCTTCACAGACAAGTCTATTTCACCGAGCCCCTCTCCGAGACAGCATCCAAATCATTACGCCTTTCGTGCGGGTCGGAACTTACCCGACAAGGAATTTCGCTACCTTAGGACCGTTATAGTTACGGCCGCCGTTCACCAGGGCTTCAGTTACCAGCTTCGCAATTGCTAACCGACTTCTTTAACCTTCTGGCACTGGGCAGGCGTCAGCCCCCATACATCGTCTTACGACTTAGCGGAGACCTGTGTTTTTGATAAACAGTTGCTTGGATCTTGTTATTGCAACCTTAAGAATAAGGCACTCCTTCTCCCGAAGTT
>Ga0194119_10000101_pt1:45000-50000 | contig 156235 bp, 118 predicted proteins | sample TA2MahC100mmetaG_FD_148620 | JGI IMG/M metagenome (GOLD analysis project Ga0194119, IMG submission 148620) | Freshwater microbial communities from Lake Tanganyika, Tanzania - TA2015018 Mahale Deep Cast 100m | ecosystem: Environmental > Aquatic > Freshwater > Lake | place...
TATCAATAATAAAGGATAAATAAATAAGAAACAATAAAAAAGGAAAAGGAGTCAAGAAATGAGTAAAGCAGTTAAAGGCTGATTAGCCAACGCGGTATCTGATAGTTTTTCTGCTGTTTATAATATCGATTTCCGCTGAAGAAACAAATATTATAAATAATGTTTTCGCTTCTCATTATAGGTTCCTTTAAAATTGGATCCGTTTTTACTACGTCAACGTAAGTCTACTAAAAAGCAAATTTAATTAATATTAAAAATGTCGAACAAAAAAGTCAATAAGGGAAAAGTTAAAATTAAAGATTTAGAGCCATCCCGTATTATTTTAATAGAGTAAACTAATAAATTTTGTACAGTTGAAATTGTCGTAATATTTGACTAAAAATTTAATTACTTAACATAATTTTAGATATATGATATAGTTAATTTCGTTATTGTATACATAACGGGATATAGCTCAGTTTGGTAGAGTACCTGCTTTGGGAGCAGGGTGCCGTAGGTTCAAATCCTACTATCCCGATTCAAAAGGTAACGAATATTCTGAATCAAAATATAATTTAACTCTCATAAAATCTTATTTCAGCAAACATACAAAAATTTGTTCGATTAAATTAAAAATCATGTATAATAAAGAGTGAAAACTCGTATTTAACAAATAGATAAAATATTAACTATTTTTTATTTTTTATGAGAGTTTCATAGATTTCGGTCTCCCAAAAGGAGAAAATCAATGGCAATAAGCTCAACAGAGCGTCGTTCAAAAAACGTACAAGTTTTTGTAGAAAAAGACGCTGTCGAAACTAGTTTCGCAAAATGGGCCCAACCAGGACATTTTTCAAGAACTTTAGCTAAAGGTCCAAAAACAACTACATGGATTTGGAATTTACATGCGGACGCTCATGATTTTGACAGTCAAACAAGCTCATTAGAAGAAGTTTCTCGTAAAATTTTCAGTGCACATTTTGGTCAATTAGCAATCATCTTTTTATGGATTAGTGGTATGCACTTCCATGGTGCCTATTTTTCTAATTACTCAGCTTGGTTAACAGACCCGATCGGTATTAAACAAAGTTCACAAGTGGTTTGGCCAATCGTGGGTCAAGAAATTTTAAACGCTGATGTTGGTGGAAATTTCCAAGGTGTTCAAACAACATCAGGCTGGTTCCAAATGTGGCGAGCAGAAGGAATTACAAGCGAAGTAGAATTATACTGGACAGCAATTGGTGGATTAGCCATGTCAGCAATTATGTTATTTGCTGGTTGGTTCCATTATCATAAAGCCGCACCAAAACTGGAATGGTTCCAAAATGCCGAATCAATGATGAATCACCATTTAGCTGGTTTATTAGGGTTAGGTTGTTTATCATGGTCTGGCCATCAAATTCATATTGCTCTACCAATTAATAAATTATTAGATGCAGGTGTTTCACCACAAGAAATTCCTTTGCCACATGAATTTTTAATTAACCGTGACTTAATGGCACAGTTATATCCAAGTTTTGGTAAAGGGTTAGCACCATTTTTTGGTGGAAATTGGGGTGAATATTCTGATTTTTTAACATTTAAAGGCGGTTTAAATCCTGTGACAGGTGGCTTATGGTTAAGTGATATTGCACATCACCATCTAGCATTATCAGTTTTATTTATTATTGCTGGCCATATGTACCGTACAAATTGGGGTATTGGGCACAACATGAAAGAAATCTTAGAAGCTCATAAAGGTCCATTCACCGGTGAAGGTCACAAAGGATTATATGAAATTTTAACAACATCATGGCACGCTCAATTAGCTATTAACTTAGCTATGATGGGATCTTTAAGTATTATTGTAGCGCATCATATGTATGCAATGCCTCCGTATCCTTACATTGCAACAGATTATGCTACACAATTATCTTTATTTACACATCATATGTGGATTGGTGGTTTTTGTGTAGTTGGTGGTGCAGCTCATGGTGCTATTTTTATGGTTCGTGATTACACACCCGCAAATAATTACAATAATTTATTAGATCGTGTTTTAAGACACAGGGACGCAATTATTTCACATTTAAATTGGGTCTGTATTTTCTTAGGTTGCCATGCGTTCGGGTTCTATATTCATAACGATACTATGCGTGCATTAGGCCGACCTCAAGATATGTTCTCAGACAAAGCTATTCAATTACAACCAATCTTTGCGCAATGGATTCAAAATATCCATTTATTAGCGCCTGGAACAACAGCACCGAATGCTTTAGCAACAACAAGTTACGCTTTTGGGGGTGACGTTATTGAAGTTGGTGGAAAAATCGCTATGATGCCAATTAAATTAGGAACAGCGGATTTTATGGTACATCACATTCATGCTTTTACAATCCATGTAACAGTTTTAATTTTACTAAAAGGTGTATTATACGCACGTAGTTCAAAATTAATTCCAGATAAAGCCAATTTAGGTTTCCGCTTCCCTTGTGATGGCCCAGGCCGTGGTGGTACATGTCAAAGTTCAAGTTGGGATCATGTGTTCTTAGGTTTATTCTGGATGTATAATTCAATTTCAGTTGTAATCTTCCATTTTAGTTGGAAAATGCAATCTGATGTTTGGGGAACAATTACACCAGACGGTAGTATTTCACATATTACAGGCGGAAACTTTGCACAAAGTGCAATTACAATTAATGGTTGGTTACGTGATTTCTTATGGTCACAAGCTTCTCAAGTAATTCAATCATATGGCTCAGCATCTTCGGCTTATGGGTTAATTTTCTTAGGGGCGCATTTTATTTGGGCATTTAGTTTAATGTTCTTATTTAGTGGGCGTGGTTATTGGCAAGAATTAATTGAATCAATCGTTTGGGCGCATAATAAATTAAACTTTGCTCCTACAATTCAACCTAGAGCATTAAGTATTACTCAAGGTCGAGCGGTTGGTTTAGCACACTACTTATTAGGTGGCATTGGAACGACATGGGCATTCTTCTTAGCTCGTTCTATTTCAATTACTTAATCAATTTTTAAAATTACGGCAGTTTATATATATATATATAAATTTGTACAAGAAAGTTTTGAAGTTCAATTTTATTTACAACTACAAATTATATAAAAAGGTATCTAACGATTATGGCAACTAAATTTCCAAAGTTTAGCCAAGCCCTTGCGCAAGATCCAGCAACTAGAAGAATTTGGTATGGTATTGCTACTGCCCATGATTTAGAAGCTCATGACGGTATGACTGAAGAAAATCTATACCAGAAAATTTTTGCATCACATTTTGGTCATCTTGCAATTATTTTCCTTTGGACTGCAGGAAATTTATTCCATGTAGCGTGGCAAGGTAATTTCGAAAAATGGATTCTAAACCCATTAAAAGTGCGTCCAATTGCACATTCAATTTGGGATCCGCATTTTGGTGAATCAGCATTAAAAGCATTTAGTAAAGGAAATACATATCCTGTAAATATTACATTTGCAGGTTTATACCAATGGTGGTACACGATAGGTTTTAGAACAAATCAAGAATTATACAAAGGTTCTATTGGTTTATTATTACTTTCAAGTGTATTATTAATTGCGGGTTGGTTACATTTACAACCAAAATTCCGACCTAGTTTGTCATGGTTTAAAAATAATGAATCACGTTTAAACCATCATTTATCTGGATTATTAGGCTTTAGTTCATTAGCGTGGACTGGCCATCTTGTACACGTAGCAATTCCAGCATCTCGAGGTGTTCATGTTGGGTGGGATAATTTTTTAACAACTCCGCCACATCCAGCAGGATTAACACCATTCTTCACTGGAAATTGGACAGTTTATGCCGAAAATCCTGATAGTGCAACACATGCATTTAACACAAGTGATGGGGCTGGTACAGCAATTTTAACATTTTTAGGTGGTTTCCATCCACAAACACAATCTTTATGGTTGAGTGATATGGCTCATCATCATTTAGCAATTGCTGTAGTTTTCATTGTCGCTGGCCATATGTACCGAACAAATTTCGGCATTGGGCACAACATGAAAGAAATTTTAGACGCTCACCGCCCACCAGGAGGACGTTTAGGAGCAGGTCACGTTGGTTTATTTGAAACCATTACAAATTCGTTACATATGCAACTAGGTTTAGCCTTAGCGTGTTTAGGAGTTGCTACCTCGTTAACGGCTCAACATATGTATGCTTTAACACCATATGCGTATTTATCAAAAGATTTTACAACTGAAGCTGCGTTATATACTCATCATCAATATATTGCAGGCTTCTTAATGGTAGGTGCATTTGCTCATGGTGCAATTTTCTTTGTTCGTGATTATGATCCAGAATTAAATAAAAATAATGTTTTAGCTCGTATGTTAGAACATAAAGAAGCTATCATTTCGCACTTAAGCTGGGCTTCATTGTTTCTAGGGTTCCACACATTAGGTTTATATATTCATAATGATACAGTTGTTGCTTTTGGGCAACCAGAGAAACAAATTCTATTTGAACCATTATTTGCTGAATATATTCAAGCAGCCTCTGGAAAGGCAGTTTATCAATTCAATGTATTATTAGCATCACCAACTAGCCCAGCAACAGTTGCAGGAAACCAAGTTTGGTTACCAGGTTGGTTAGAAGCAATTAATAATCCTAAAAATGATTTATTCTTAAAAATCGGTCCCGGTGATTTCTTAGTTCATCATGCAATTGCTTTAGGTTTGCACGTAACGGCATTAATCCTTGTAAAAGGAGCTTTAGATGCTCGTGGATCAAAATTAATGCCAGATAAAAAAGATTTTGGTTATAGTTTCCCATGTGATGGTCCAGGCCGTGGTGGTACTTGTGATATCTCAGCTTGGGATGCTTTTTATTTAGCCATGTTCTGGATGTTAAACACAATTGGTTGGGTAACATTCTATTGGCATTGGAAACATATGACAATTTGGGGTGGAAATCCTGGTCAATTTGATGAATCTTCAAATTATATTATGGGTTGGTTACGTGACTATTTATGGTTAAATTCATCACCATTAATTAATGGTTA
>Ga0194119_10000101_pt1:57500-60000 | contig 156235 bp, 118 predicted proteins | sample TA2MahC100mmetaG_FD_148620 | JGI IMG/M metagenome (GOLD analysis project Ga0194119, IMG submission 148620) | Freshwater microbial communities from Lake Tanganyika, Tanzania - TA2015018 Mahale Deep Cast 100m | ecosystem: Environmental > Aquatic > Freshwater > Lake | place...
AAATTTAAATTTAACTATCAATCGAGGAGAAATTCATGCCATAATGGGTCCGAATGGCTCAGGTAAAAGTACTTTTTCCAAAATTATTGCTGGTCATCCCGCTTATGAGGTTTTAAGTGGAGATATTATTTTTAAAGGTTCTAGTATTTTAGAGTTAGATCCAGAAGAAAGATCCCATTTAGGAATTTTTTTAGCATTCCAATATCCAATTGAAATACCAGGTGTAAGTAATGAAGATTTTTTAAGACTGGCTTACAATTCAAAACAAAAATTTCTTAATAAACCGGAAGTTGATCCAATTGAATTTTTTAGCATCATCACTGAGAAATTAAAATTAGTTAATATGTCTTCTATTTTTTTAAGTAGAAATGTTAATGAAGGTTTTTCAGGAGGGGAAAAAAAGCGTAATGAAATTTTACAAATGATTTTATTAGAATCGGAATTGTCTATATTAGATGAAACTGATTCTGGCTTAGATATTGATGCTTTAAAAATTATTTCTAAAGGTATTAATAGTTTTATGGATTCAAATAAATCTATAATTTTAATTACGCATTATCAGCGTTTATTAGATTATATTAAACCTGATTATGTTCATGTTATGCAGAACGGAAAAATTATTAAAACTGGTAATGCTGAATTAGCAAAAGAATTAGAGATTAAAGGGTATGAATGGTTAAATTAAATCAAAGAATCTCTTAAATAAGAGCTTTTATATAAAAATATACCTAATTTTATATAAAAAGGTGTATACTGTATATTGTTCCTGTATATTTTTTAATATTGGGTAATTTACTAAATTAGTTAAATTTTATGTACCCAGATAATTTTTCTTCAAGTACGTTCACATTGTTAGCGGAGGCAGAAGTTGGTAAACACTTTTACTGGAACATTGCTGGTTTTTTAGTGCATGGACAAGTTTTAGTAGTAATTTGGTTTGTTGCCCTTTTATTATTAATTTTTTCATTCCTAGGTACTCGCGGAGCTGATCGGATTCCACATGGTTGGCAAAACTTTATGGAATCAGCTTTAGACTTTATTATAGATATTGCAAAAAATCAGTTAGGTGAAAGTTTCTACCGAGAATGGATTCCATTTATTGGGACTTTATTCTTATTTATTTTTGGATGTAACTGGGCCGGAGCTGTTATTCCTTGGAAATTAATACAATTACCAGAAGGTGAATTATCAGCACCAACTAATGATATTAATACAACTGTTGCATTAGCATTTTTAACATCATTTTCTTACTTCTATGCAGGTTTAAGTAAGAAAGGCTTAGGGTATTTTAAAAGATACGTTAATCCACTTCCACTTCTTCTTCCAATTAATATTTTAGAAGATTTTACAAAACCATTGTCATTAAGTTTCCGATTATTCGGTAACGTATTGGCTGATGAACTTACTGTTACAGTATTAACTTCCCTTGTACCATTGGTAATTCCATTACCAATTATGTTACTAGGAATTTTTGCTGGTTCAGTCCAAGCTTTAATTTTCTCAACATTAGCTGCTGCTTATATCGCAGAAGCACTTGAGTAAATTACAAATAATTTTAATTTTTCTAAAATTATATTCACATTTATTAATTAAGATTTATTATGGATTCTATTATTTCTGCTGCTTCTGTTATAGCTGCTGGTTTAGCAATTGGTTTAGCTGCTATTGGACCTGGTATTGGTCAAGGTAATGCAGCTGGTCAAGCTGTTGAAGGTATTGCACGTCAACCTGAAGCAGAAAACAAAATTCGTGGTACTTTATTATTAAGTTTAGCTTTCATGGAAGCCTTAACAATTTATGGTTTAGTAGTAGCTTTAGCATTATTATTTGCTAACCCATTCAACACATAATCATAAATCTAAGAATCTAGTGTATTAATTTATATTTAATTTTTAATACACTAATTTTTTAGAAAGAACTATATCATTTAATAGATCATTTGTATTAAGATTACATTTGATTTATTCATTTTTTAATAAAAAAAACTTTAATTCTATACTGGAATATATAGATTTTGTATGATTAATCTTTCAATATTAATTTCAAGTTCAGAAGTCAATGGTCCCGGTGGATTATTCGATATTAACGCAACTTTACCATTAGTAGCTATCCAATTTATCCTATTAATGGTAATACTGAATATTATCTTATATAGTCCTTTATTAACAATTATTGAAGAACGTAAAGAATATATATTAAGCCGCCTTGCAGAAGCTTCTGGAAAATTAGCCCAAGCAAAACAGTTAACCACTCAATATGAGCAGGATTTAGAAACTGCCCGTAAAGAAGCACAGTTAGAAATTGCAAACTCACAAAATATTCATAAAGAAATTTTAGACATCGAATTGGATATTTCTCAAAAATATATTAATAGTTTATTAGAAACTATTTCTAGTGATCTTTTTAACAAAAAGAAAACTGCTCTTGATAGTTTAGATAGTAGCGTTCAAGCGTTATGTAATGAAGTTGAAACTAAATTATCAATTTAAATTTTTGTTAG
>Ga0194119_10000101_pt1:67500-92500 | contig 156235 bp, 118 predicted proteins | sample TA2MahC100mmetaG_FD_148620 | JGI IMG/M metagenome (GOLD analysis project Ga0194119, IMG submission 148620) | Freshwater microbial communities from Lake Tanganyika, Tanzania - TA2015018 Mahale Deep Cast 100m | ecosystem: Environmental > Aquatic > Freshwater > Lake | place...
TACTTGAATCTGGGCAATCTATTTTAATACTAGGAAAACCCGGTGTTGGAAAAACGACAATTATTCGAGAAATTGCGCGTGTGCTTTCTGATGAAATGGAAAAACGAGTTATAATTATCGATACATCCAATGAAATTGCGGGGGATAGTGATGTACCTCATAGCGGTATAGGAAGAGCTCGTAGAATGCAAGTTCCAAAAACTGAGCTTCAACATAAAATAATGTTAGAAGCAATTGAAAATCATATGCCTCAAGTAATTGTTATTGATGAAATTGGAACAGAACTTGAAGCTTTGGCAGCAAGAGCTATTGCAGAAAAAGGTGTTCAATTAGTAGGTACAACTCATGGTAATTGTCTAGAAAACTTAATTAAAAATCCATCTTTATCAGATTTAATAGGTGGAATTCAATATGTAACAATAAGTGATGAAGAAGCGAAAAGACGTGGTACGCAAAAAAGTATTTTGGAACGAAAATCATATCCCGCATTTCAACTTGCAATCGAGGTTAATAAAGTTTATTCTTGGACAATTCATGAGAATGTTGAAAATTCCGTTGATTTAATATTACGTGCGAATTTTAATATTTCCCAAATTCGAAATAGAAAAAAGAACGATAAATTATTCATTAATTATAAAAAATTACAAAAAGATTTTTTAGTAAAAAACTCTCGTTTTTTAAATCAAGAAATGATTTCTATTCATAGAAATTGGTTTGAAATGGATAAATCAAAAATTCTTGGGTCATTATCTTTAAAAAATACAACTTTGATTATTTATCCCTATTCTTTATCAAAAAATTTAATCCGAGAGATTTTAACAAAGTTGGGTGATAAAATCATTATTACAACTCAAATTAAACAAGCAAATCTTATAATAGGCTTAAAAAAACATCTCAGACAAAATTTCCGACTAAAAAGTTTAGCAAATAAAAGAAATATACCAATTTATACAATAAATCATAGAAGCATTTATCAAATTATGAGATTATTACAATTTTTTATTTCTTAACTCGAACGTTAATTCTCTTATTTAAATAAGATATTTTATAAATCCCTAAAATTTAAAATGGTTTAATTTTAAAAAATATTTAGCCTTTAAGTTAACTGTAATTAACTATTGAATCTTACACTTTATTTTAAGTCCCAACAAAGTTCGATGAGATAGTGTTGAAATTTTTTTTTATTATTTTGTTTTTAAATCCCTCATCCTATCTCTAAAAGTATTAATAAAGTAATGAGAGGAAATAAAGAATTCTATTTTTAGAAATTATTAAAATTTATTTAAAAAAAAAGACGTAGTTAATTGGTGTCAGATTTTTTTATAACGGAATTATATGAGGGTTTTTTTGGTTAGTCGAAGGTAAATAAAAGGCATATTCATTAAAGTAAATAAATACGTAATTTTTTCTATCCTAATGTGACGTCTAACGATCAAAAATCGTAGAGAAATCTTTATAAATTGTATTAAGAATTTAAATTAATTAGACTACTAGGATTTTTTTTACAATTTCCTTAAATATAGGAAGACAACTATTACTAAAAATTAAGGGGATATAAAAATAATTTTTCTTTTCGATATAACAAAGTAAGTAGAATTAATTCTACTTACTTTCGAAGCAGCCGGTTAAATTTGCTAGAAAGTAAAAAGATAAAACGTTGTTTTTATCCGTAGAAGTTATCTAAAATAGATATAGCTAAAATACTAATATGCTTTCTAAATCTTATGCTGCTATTTTACAATCCTGACATATTTAGATTTTTTAAGTAAATTATATTTTTTACTATATCCAATAAATATTGTACTACATTCTATTTAAAATAACAATATTTATCTTGTTATTTTAAATAGAATGTAGTACAATATTTATTAAGCCCGGATAGCTCAGTTGGTAGAGCAGTGGATTGAAGATCCTCGTGTCTCCAGTTCGAATCTGGATCTGGGCATTTATCGAGGATTATTATAAGTATTAAAAAATTTAGTAGGATCAGTTTGAAATGATAATTCTACTGTACCTAGGGGGCCGTTACGGTGTTTCGCAATTATTAATTCAGCAGCGGTAATATTTTCATTTTTTTCAACCATCGCATTATAGTAATTCTCGCGATATAACATTAATACTAAATCTGCATCTTGTTCAATTGAACCACTTTCACGTAAATCAGATAAAACAGGCCGTTTATTAATGCGATTTTCAACATTTCGACTTAACTGAGACAAAGCAATAACAGGTATTTGAAATTCTTTAGCAAGATTTTTAAGTTCCCTAGTTGTTTGAGACAGTTCTTGAACACGATTTTCAGATTTTGATTTCGAATTTAAAAGTAATTGCAAATAATCAATAATAATTAACCCAATTTTATTTTGTTCAAATAATATCTGTTTTATTTTTGAACGAATATCTTGCGTTGTTAAATTTGGTTGATCATCAATAAAAAGGGGTAGTCTAGAATAACTTTGAATACTTTTTTTTAATTCGTGCCAATCTTCTTTATATAAATTTCCAATTTTTAAACGTGCTTGGCCTATGCCTGTTTCGTTAGCTAATAACCGATAAATTAATTGTTCTTTTGACATTTCAAGACTAAAAAATAATATAGGCACTTTATATTTTTTAATTATATTTTCTGTAATATTTAAAACAAAAGCCGTTTTTCCCATAGAAGGCCGACCAGCAAGGATAATTAAATCAGATTTTTGAAAACCTTGTGTTAACGAATCAAGATCATAAAATCCAGATGTTAATCCAGGCAATTCCGGTTTTAAGGATTTTTCTTTTAATTCTAAAAAAACATTTGAAAACAATTGGGCAGTAGTGAGTTTTTTTTCATCTATTAATTCATTTGTTAATTTAAATGACTTTTTTTCGAAATCATTTAAAATTTTTTCTAATGGGATATTTGTAATATAAGCGGAATTAATAGTTTCATAACCTAAATTAATCAGTGAACGTCGTAAAAATTTATCTTGGATTAATTGAATATATTCTTCTAAATAAACTAAATTAGGAATTTGATTAACAATTTCAAACAAAACTTTCGTGCCTCCAATTTTATCTAAACGCCCAGTCTCTTTTAAAAAATTATTTACTGAAAAGACATTTATATAAAGCTTTTTTTTATACATTTCTACAATAGCTTTATAAATTTCTTGATGATTTATAAAATAGAAAGTTTCAATTCGAACAGTTTTTATGGTTATTTCAATTGCTTCATAATTGATTAACAAACAACTTAAAATAATTTTTTCTGCGATGAAGTTATGTGGTAAAGGGGTATCTGAAATTGAAAACTGTACTTTACTATTAAACTTTTTCATATTGATTAAACTTTCGATTTTGATTATATATAAGAAACCTTGTGTTTTTAAGATATATCTATTAGAATAATTGTGTGCGTCCTTAGTTCAGTTGGTAGAACGCTAGTCTCCAAAATTAGATGTCGAGGGTTCAAGTCCTTCAGGGCGCGGTTCTCTTAAAGAAAGAGGTACATATTACAAAATAGAATTTTAATTGTTTAAAATTTCCGTAACTAATTGATTTTGTAAAGATTTAAACAGAGATTGAGAGTAAAGACTTTTAAAAAAATGTTAGATCTTTTTTGATTGATTAAAGTTAGAATAATATATCTCTATTTTATCAAGAAATAAAAATAAAATTATATGCCAAAAAAAATAACTGCATTGATTAAGTTAGCATTACCTGCTGGAAAAGCTACTCCTGCTCCTCCAGTAGGACCAGCTTTAGGCCAACATGGTGTAAACATTGCAGCCTTTTGTAAAGAATATAATGCTCGAACTTCTGAAAAAGTTGGACTTATTATTCCCGTCGAAATCTCAGTTTACGAGGACCGGAGTTATAGTTTTGTTCTTAAAACACCTCCTGCCTCTGTTTTATTAGCTAATGCTGCAAAAGTTAAAAAAGGTTCAGCAACTCCAAATCGGGTAAATGTTGGATCAGTAACAAAAGCACAACTGGAAGAGATCGCTAATATTAAATTACCAGATTTGAATACTACAAAAATAAGTAGTGCCATAAGAATTGTTGAAGGAACTGCCCGAAATATGGGCATCACAATTATAGATTAATATTTAAGTTTATAAGTTTTTAAGAAAGAAATTATATGCGAAAATTATCCCGCCGTCAAAATGAAAACCTTAAAAAAATTAAAAATGTCGTTCATTCAAGTTTAGAAGAAGCAATTAATTTACTTCAAGAAACCGCTACGGCTAAATTTATTGAATCAGTTGAATTACATGCTAATCTGAATATTGATCCAAAATATGCAGATCAACAATTACGTACAACAGTGACATTGCCTCATGGGGTAGGCAAAACGGTACGAATTGCGGTTTTAACTAATGAAGCAAATTTTAACGAAGCAAAAGAAGGTGGTGCTGATGTTATTGGTAGTCAAGATTTAATTGATGATATTAGCCAAGGTAACATTAATTTTGATTTATTAGTTGCAACACCGGATATGATGCCAAAATTGGCAAAACTTGGCCGAGTTTTGGGCCCAAAAGGATTAATGCCTTCACCAAAAGCAGGGACTGTTAGTACAAATTTAATAGAAACATTATCTGAATTCAAAAAAGGAAAGTTTGAATATAAAGCAGATAAAACAGGAGTTGTTCATGTCAGTTTTGGAAAAGCTAATTTTTCAAAAAATCAACTAATTGAAAATTTAACATCATTACATCAATCGATCGCACAAAATCGTCCTACTGGTGTAAAAGGAAAATACTTTAAAAGCTTATTTATTTGTAGTAGTATGGGACCCTCTATTCAATTGGATTTAAATGCATTTGATTAGTATTACAAAGCCTACATGAATAACTAAAATATATAAATAATAAATATCTCAAATAAAAAATTGTATGTCAGATAAAATTAATCAAATTGTTGAAGAGTTAAAAACATTAACTTTATTAGAAGCATCAGAATTAGTAACAGCTATCGAAGAAACTTTTGGTGTGGATGCATCAGCAAGTGTGGGTGGGGGTATGATGATGGCTGCTGCTCCAGTTGTTGTTGAAGAGGTAGAAGAAAAGACACAATTTAATGTAATGTTAGATGAAGTTCCAGCTGATAAAAAAATAGCCGTTTTAAAAGTTGTTCGAACTCTAACTGGATTAGGCTTAAAAGAAGCAAAAGAGCTTGTTGAATCAGTCCCTAAAATGGTTCAAGAAGCAATAGGCAAGGATGCTGCAGAAGATTCGAAAAAACAACTTGAAGCTGCAGGCGGAAAAGTTTCACTAACATAGTAATTTAAATTTTAATAAAGAGAGTTTTAATAATTGAAACTCTCTTTATTAAAATTTAAATTATCGCAAAGAATTATTTTATCTATAAAGTAAAATTTTATATCTAACTATATTACTCTATTCTGATTAATTGTCTCTGTTAATGAGCTTAGAATTAATTTAATTGATCTTACTGCATCATCATTTCCTGGGATTGGGATGTCTACTAGGTCTGGATCACAATTAGTATCTAAAATAGAAATAACAGGAATACCTAATTTACGACATTCTTGAATAGCCGTCATTTCACGTTTTTGGTCAATAATGATTGCTATATCGGGTAACTTTGTCATGTTTTTAACCCCATTTAAGTGTTTGCGCAATTTTTCCAATTCTTTCAAACGTAAAGATGCTTCTTTTTTTGGCAATAAATTAAAAATTCCGTCAACTTCTTGCTGTTCTAAGTCTTTTAATCTTTCTATTCGACTTTTTAATGTTATCCAATTTGTTAACATCCCACCTAACCATCTATGATTTACGTAATATGAACTGCAACTATTTGCCTGTTGAGCAATTACAGCACTTGCTTGACGTTTTGTACCAATAAATAAAAATGTTTTTTCTTCAGATGCTGCTTTTGCGACATAAGAATTTGCTCGTTTCAATAATTGTGCTGTTTGAACTAAATCTAAGATATGAATATTATTTCGTTCTGTATAAATATAAGGAAACATTTTGGGATTCCATCTATAAGCTTTGTGACCAAAATGAACACCAGCTTCTAATAATTGGGCTAAGTTAATATCAGCCATAAAATTTTGTAACTCCTTCGTTAAGTAACTTTGATTTATTCTAGTATAGAATAACATTAACAGATTGAAAAGAAATAAGACTATATTTTAGTTTTAATTTTTTCGAAGGTAATTGGAATTTTATTCTCTGTCATTCGATTAAAACAATTCTTGTAACTTTGATACCCAGTTCCAGATGGAATTAAATGTCCAATGATTATATTTTCTTTTAACCCACGTAACCAATCTACTCGACCTTCAATTGCTGCTTTAGTTAAAACACGAGTAGTTTCTTGAAAACTTGCTGCTGAAATAAAACTTGGATTATTTAATGCAGCTTTTGTAATTCCTAATAATAATGGAACATAATATGCTGGACGTTTATTATGAGCGACAATAATTTCATTAATATATTGAATATGATATAAATCAACTACTTCGCGTGGCAATAATGGTGTATGACCCTCATGTGTTATTAAAACTTTTGTAGTCATTTGTTTAATAATTACCTCTAAATGTTTATTTGCAATTGAAACCCCTTGTGATTCATAAACCGATTGAACTGCATTTAATATTAGTAATTGAATTTTTTTAAACGTTCGATAACTTGCTTCATAATTATTTACTAAACAATATGAAGTTGAGAATTTCTCTTCAGTTGAAAAAAACTGTTTTTTTATTCCATAGTAATTGAAGTAAATTTTTAATAAATTATGCGGGTTAATCTTATCATTTTCTTTTATTGTAGTACCCAGTTTTTGAAATTCAAAATTAGAATCAATACTAGTTTTTTGAATTAATAAACTTTTCTTTTGATTTGTTGCTAAATTTTTATTTGTAGGTTTCTTTTTTCGTGCTTCTAATAATTCTTCTATTCGGGGTAAGCCTTGAACAATATCTCCGGTAATTTCTTTTTCAAAATTTAACAAACCAATGACTTCACCCTTTTCAATAAATTCACCATTTTTACAATATACACTGTTTACTTCGTTTTCAAAATAATCTTCTGTTATGGAATGAATTCCAATTGATCTACTAAAAGGGTATTTTAAAAACTTTAAGCCTGTTAAATTAGTATTAAAAGGAACATTTTCTTTAACATTATTAGGAACTAACTCAGAACTTTTTAAGAGTAAGGGTAAACATTGTTTAATTTTTAATTGTGTATTTTTAATTTGAATACTATCTATTTGATTTCGCTTTTCTTTTTCTTTGGTTACTGAGAAATTATTTAAAAATAACGGTATTGGAGAACTATAAAATTTCCCATTTTTTTTAATAAACATTTTCGAAAATTTAATTTTAAATCCATACGATTTTTTATTAGAGTCTAATTTTTCTACGATTGACCGTTTAGTAATATCGTAATAATTTAAAAAAGTATTAGTTTTCGAATAAGAGGTATTTTTGTTTAAAGTTAATAATTTATATTGCAAATTAACTTTTTGTTTTGAATCATCGGTTTTACAATTTGGGAAAAAATAAGGATGCCCTTTTTGTATAGTTAATAATTTACCATTATCAATTAAAACTTTTCCGGTTTGATTTACATTAATATTATCAATTATTAATTCATTAACCGTTTTATGGTTTCCTTGGTCTTTTTTAACTGTGATACAATCATCGTTAGAAATTAAAAAAATTTGTTTTTTAGTTGAACGTTTTGATTTAAATTTTACTACGTCGAGAGAATTCATAGTCAGTGATTCAAGATACCCAATAGTAGTATAGGAATCAATAAACTGAGTGGGTTCAATAAGTAAAGAGGATTGTAAATTTGTATATTTTAAATGAGCAGGTATATACTGATTTAATACTAATTTTTCTAAAATTTTTAGGTTTAAACGTTTTGTTTTAAAACAGTTACTTAGATCAATTGTAATATTATTTTGTAATGAATTTTTTAAATTCAAATTTATACTATGAGATATTAAATTTATGCTGTTAGCTGTTTTAATTTTTTGTTTTGTTTTGTATAGGTAATTAGTTTTGTTAGTTATCCTAAAAATTGACTCTGAATCATTCGTGTTCTTAAAAATTTTCTTTAAATCTTTTTCTTTAGGTATTTCATAAATCTTAAAAGGTCGAATTAATAGTTGATTATTAGTTTTTGTCAGAATATGTTCACATAGTGAAGGTTGTACTATTTCAATATTCTCAAAAATAATTTCACCTGGATAGTATACTTTTTTGTCCAATTGTTCAAAGTGTTTACCTTGATAAACAGATCCTGCCTTAATTGCAATTTCTTCAATAATATTATTTTTTTGAGAAACACTTATAATTCCTGCAGTTTTAGAAATAATATTTGGTATAATTTCAAAGTTTTTTGATATGAAATTACCATTTTCGACTAGTAAAATATTTTTATCACAGTTTAGTTTATAAGTTTCTTCACAAAGCCAAATTAAAGAATTATGGACAAGCTTTTTCTTTAATTTTAATTTTAGAAAAACGTTTTCCATTTCTTGATAATTTAAGAATTTTTGATAGAAAATAAATCCATCTTTATCAATTTTAGTTTCTAAATTTTTTAAAGAAGTTTCAGTATAATCTTTAATTATTTTTTCATAATTTTTTTTACTTATTTCATAGGCTATATTATATTGAATTAACTGATCAACTGTATCTCGTTTTTGTTTAATTCGTTGATCATAATACATTATTCCGCCTGTTAAAGTTTTAAAGGTATTAGTAAATGAAATGGCAAAAGGCTTATAATTATCACATCGCTTCCAATTTTTAAAATTGGAATCTTTTAATGTAATTAAATATTTTGAATTATTAAAATTAATTAAATAATTTTTATTATTTCTAGGGTTAAGAATTTTTTGGGCATAACTATTATTTAAAAAATATGTACCATTTGTAATTTGAATTTTTTGTTGTAAAACATTTTTTTTATTGTCAAAAACTTTAATATAGCCAGAATACTGATTTATCAATTTTGTTCGAAAAATATAACTGTTTTTGTTAATTTTATGATCGGTATAAAAATTTAAGAAAGAATTACTAGGGGCTTGATAAACTTGCCCGGATAAAATCCACAATAGTCGATTTTGTGTAGTTAAACTTGTTCTAGTTTTTAATTTAGGAATAAAAATTTCACCAGCTGTATCACTTAAGATTGGTTTTCGTTCAATTAAAGTCTGTTTCTCTAAACTTATCAATTCACCTATGATTGCTGATTTTTTGACATATTGGTTATTTTTTATGAACAACATTGTATTTCGTAGTAATTCCATTTGAATTATTTTCCCACCTTGTTGTTCAGGAATTAATATTAATGATCCTGAATTTTTAGTAACTAAAACATCATCCCCTCGAGTTGTGCGCAATATAATCGTTTTTAGAATTTTAGAAAATTTGATAATTCCATTTGTTGGGGCAATAATTTGTTGACGAGCTTCCGAAGTAAAAATTCCTCCTGTATGAAAAGTTCGCATTGTTAATTGTGTTCCAGGTTCACCAATTGATTGTCCAGCAAGAATACCAACAGCTTCTCCTAAATCAACTAAATTTTGATTCGATAAATCCCACCCATAACACATTTGACAAATAGAATGATATAAACTACACGTTAAGGGGGAACGAATATGAAATTTCAAAATTTTTTTTTCTCTGAATATATTTAATAATTTTAATGTGACATGTGTATTGGTAGCAGCTACTAATTTTTGAGTTTTTAGATCATAAACTGGTTTTGCTAAGATTCGACCAATAATTTGGTCATTATCGAATTTAGTTGTGGCATCAACTACAAATGAAGCAGAGGTTAAACAATCTTTTTCTCGAATAATAATATCTTGTGCAATATCAATTAAACGTCTGGTTAAATAGCCTGAATTTGCTGTTTTTAATGCTGTATCAACAATCCCTTTACGAGCACCGTACCCGGACATTAAATAATCTGTGATTGTTAAACCTTCACGAAAATTCTTTTTAATTGGGACTCGCATAATCTCACCACTAGGATCAGCCATAAGGCCCCTCATACCTACAAGTTGACGTACTTGTGACAAGTTTCCTCTAGCCCCCGAGAATGCCATTATATAGACTGAGTTTAAAGGATCATATGTTTTAAAATAGGCCACTACGTTATCTTTTAATGATTCGCTTGCTATACTCCAAGTGTCAATAATTTTTTGGAAACGTTCTACATCGGTTATTTTTCCTTTTAAACAAATTTTTTCTGCATTTAAAATATCTTTATTTGCTTTTCCTAACATTTTATTTTTTGTAGCTGGAACTTTTAAATCTTCAATACTAATAGAAATACCAGCCTGTGTAGCATACTTAAATCCAAGATATTTTAACTCATCTGCCAATAAAGAAGCTTGCATAGAATCATATTTTGTAAAACTCCATGCTAATAATTCTTTTAATTGTTTTTTATTAATAAGTGCATTTTGATAAATATAATCTCTCATAATTCTTTTACTTCATTTTTTCTTGAATTCAAATATTTTAATTAAGGTTTAAAGTTGTTTGAATTGTATAATTTAAAAGGACACGGCCAGTTGTAGTTTGTAAGTATTGAACAATAGTTTTATTATTTTTATCCTTACGAATTTGAAGATTTTCATAATATTCGATATAACTTCCATCTTTTAAATCAATTTTTTTTATAAAATTTGAAGGTTTAGAAATTTTCTGTTTGTATCGAACCCAGATTGTTGTATGAATTTCAATTTGATCTTGATTATACGCTAATATGACGTCGTTTAAATCAGCAAAATAATGATCTGAGCCTAGTAACCCGGCAATATTATTTACTGTTAAATAATAACAGCCCAAGACCATATCTTGGCTTGGCATAATGATTGGCTCACCATTTGCAGGTGATAAAAAATTATAAGGTGCTAACATTAACATATAACATTCTGCTTGAGCTTCTAATGAAAGAGGAACATGCACAGCCATTTGATCACCATCAAAATCGGCATTAAATGCTGAACAAACTAAAGGATGAAGTTTAATAGCCCTGCCTTGAACTATAATCGGCTCAAAAGCTTGTATTCCTAATCTATGTAATGTTGGGGCTCTATTTAAAAAAATAGGGTGATTTGATAAAACTTTCTCAAGTACGGGATCTATAATTGGTTCATTTTGCTGCAGTAAATTTTTTGCAACTTTCATATTACTGGCTAATCCCTGATTAATTAATTCACGAATTATAAATGGTTGAAACAATTCAATGGCCATTTCATACGGTAAACCACATTGATTTAATTTCAAACTTGGTCCTACAACAATTACTGACCGTCCAGAATAATCTACTCGTTTTCCAAGGAGATTTTGCCGAAAACGGCCATGTTTTCCTTTGATAATATCAGATAATGATTTTAATGGACGATTACTTGCGCTTAAGGCAATTTTCCCTCGTTTGCCATTATCAATTAATGTATCTACTGCTTCCTGTAACATTCGTTTCTCATTTCGAATGATTAATTGAGGTGCATCAATTTCTAATAGTCGAAGCAAACGATTGTTCCGTGTAATTATTCTTCTATACAATTCATTTAAATCAGAGGTTGCAAAACGTCCTCCTTCTAGTTGAATCATTGGTCTTAATGCGGGTGGAATAACGGGTAATATGGTTATAATCATCCATGCTGGATTTGCCCCTGTAGTTAATAAATTTTCCAAAATACGAATTCGTTTAATCGATTGATCTCGTAATTTATAAATTCGCTGGTATTCCCATTTTTTAACCCAATGTGAGAAATTATAAAACGGTTGTTCTTTATGAAGTACTTTACTACAAAGAGTAATAAAATTACGTGTTTTAATTATCTCTTGCTCAAGGTTTAATTTTTCCAATTCACGTTTGATTAAAACAGCACCAATTAGATAATTTGGTGTTGATCTTAATAAATATTTTGGTGTGTTACGACGTCTATTGTGCGATTTTGAATGTGGTTTTAAAGGATAACCTGTAAATCCTAATTCTCGACAACGTCGGTATTGCTGCAAATCCCAATGAAGTCCATAAAAAGCAATTTCATCTTCAGCAATAAAATAAGCAAGAGATGCTAATTTTATTCGTTTTATTCTTTCATCATAAAAATTTACAATATTCGATTTTTTTGCTTTTGATTTTTTTTTGAGAAATTCTTTGCAATTTAAAAGTGCCTTTGCACTTTTAAGATAATTACGGTATTCAATATGTGAAGAAGGGTATTCAGGTATATCTTTATTATCTCTTGGATTAGCAAATTCTGTCCACCCAGTATCTAATCTTTTTTCACATTGCTCAACTTCAAGTAGCAAGGCGATATAATTGGGTCGACTATTAGTATACCAAACATGTGTAACAGGATAAATTAAATTGATATGACCCATTCTATGTCGTCGAACTCTTGACTCAGTTAATTCTACTCCACAACGTTCACAGATTAAACCTTCATACCTAACTCTTTTATATTTTCCACATGCACATTCTAAACTTTTACTTGGACCAAAAATTCTTTCACAAAATAAACCGTCCATTTCAGGTTTAAAAGTTCGATAATTAATAGTTTCCGATTTTTGAACTTCCCCTACAAATTGTCCATTGGGCAATTTTCTTTGGGACCATTGTAAAATCCTCATAGGAGAGGCTAATTTTATTTTTATATAATCAAATTCTTTTTCAGAGCGTCTCATATTAAATTTTTAAAATGAAATATTATTTATATTGGATGTATGAGAAAATGTTTTTAGTAGCGGATTATATTTTTCAATTAAATTTAATTCAATTTCATAAGATTCGTCTGAACTAAACTCATCAATTCTATAAGTGCTTAGATCTAATCCAATTGAACGTAGTTCTTGGACTAAAACTTTAAACGACTCGGGTACACCAGAAGTTGGTATTGGTTGGCCTTTAATTATAGAATTTAGAGTTTCATTTCTTCCTTGCATATCATCCGATTTAATTGTTAAAAGTTCTTTTAACGTAAACGATGCACCAAACCCTTCAAGTGCCCAGACTTCCATTTCACCAAATCTTTGACCTCCATGTTGAGCTTTACCACCTAAAGGTTGCTGAGTAACTAATGAATAAGGACCAGTTGCTCTTGAATGCATTTTATCATCAACTAAATGTATTAATTTCAACATGTATGCATTACCGACAGTAATTGGATTATCAAATTCTTTACCTGTTCTCCCGTCAAGAAGAACCATTTTTCCAGGTGAATACGGATTAAAAAGCCATGCTTCATTATTTTCAATGGAAGCTTGTCGTAATTTTTTATTAATTAAAATACGTGAAACTTCTGATCCATACATTTCGTCAAAGGGTAAAATTTTAAAACGACGGTTTAATTTGTGACCTGCTAATCCTAATAAACATTCATATAGTTGTCCCACATTCATTCGAGATGGAACTCCTAAAGGATTTAAAATAATGTCAATCGGAGTTCCATCAGGAAGAAAAGGCATATCTTGACGAGGTAAAATACGAGAAATTATTCCTTTATTTCCATGACGACCTGCAATTTTATCTCCTACTTGAATTTTTCTTATTTGTGCAATAAAAATTTGAATTTTTTCAAATTTATAGGCTAATTTTGTACGTCTATTGAAGGTTAAAGTTTCAATAACTCTTCCGTATTCACCTTCAGGCATTCTAAATGATGTATCACGAACTCCTTTTGCTTTCGCTCCAAAAATTGCTCTAAGTAATTTTGATTCTGGTAATTGTTCTGAGTCATCTTTAGGGATAATTTTTCCTACTAAAATATCCCCTGGTTTTACAAATGTTCCAATTGTAACGATTCCATCTTCATTCAAGTTTTGAACATCGGAAATAGTCAAATTTGGAATATTGTTTGTTGTTTGTTCTGACATTTCGGCTGTTCGGTCAATTTCAATTTCATATCTTTCTATATGAATTGACGTAAAGATATCTTCGTAGACTAGTCGTTCGTTAATCAAAATTGCATCTTCAAAATTATAGCCTTGCCATGGCATATAAGCTACTAAGACATTTTGTCCTAAAGAAAGTTCACTGCTTATTATTCCGGGCCCATCAGTTAACATTTGTCCGGATTTAATTTTTTCGCCTTCCCATACTATTGGTCTATGATTAATACACGTTTCTTGATTTGATCGTTGATACTTTTGTAAATCATATTTATAATGTCGGCCTGAATTTTCACGGATGATAATTTTGTTTGCAGTTACTGATTCGACAATTCCATCTCGTTGAGCGTTTATTACCATCCCTGAATCAAGCGCAATTTGATTTTCTAAACCTGTTCCAACAATAGGTTTTTGAGGAAGTAATAACGGGACTGATTGTCGTTGCATATTTGAACCCATTAAGGCACGGTTAGCGTCATCATGTTCAAAAAATGGAATTAAAGATGCCGCTACAGAAACAACTTGAATTGGAGAAACACCAATGAAATCAACTTCAGATGGAGTAACAGTTAAGAAATCTTGCTTATAACGTACGGGAATTAAGTTTTTTGTTAAATAATTATTTTCATTTGTTGAAATGTCAGCAGGAGCAATTTTATAAAAATCTTCAATATCTGCAGTTAAATAAATAGGATATCCTGTTTTAATAACTTTTCCATTAATAACTCTCCAAAAAGGAGTTTCTAAAAATCCCGATTCGTTAACTCGGGCACATGTTGTTAAAGAAGCAATCAATCCAACATTTTGTCCTTCAGGGGTTTCAATTGGACAAATCCGTCCATAATGACTTGGGTGAATATCTCTCACAGCAAAACTAATACGATCTCTATCAAATCCCCCAGGTCCTAACCCACTAATACGTCGTCTATGCGTCAATGCTGATAAAGGGTTTGTCTGATCCATATATTGAGATAATTGGCTAGCCCCAAAAAATTCTCTAATGGTTGCTCCCACAATATTAAAACTCGATAATTGACTTGAATAAGTTTTATTCGTTTGGCTTCGTAGTTTTCTTAGTAATCTTTGAAATCCAATTCGGAATAGGTTTTGTAATAGTTCTCCTACTGATCGAACCCGTCGGTTCTTTAAATGATCAATATCATCACTAATTTGTTTAGACGTAGATAATGTTATTAATTTATCAATTATTGCAAAAATATCTTCATATGTAATCGTAGTAATTCGTTTTGAGAGTTTTATATTTAATCTGTTGTTTAATTTTGAACGACCAATTTTTCCTAAACGATAATAAGAAGGATCAAAAATTCGAGAAAATTCTGAGATATTTTTATAATAATTTTTATTTAAATTAAAACGTAATAATTTATTTGGTTGATAAATTGAGTGAGTTAATAGTGGTTTATTAAAATAGAAAAATTCAGAATTTTGTAAGTTTTGGCAAATTTCTAAATCAGTAACCCCCATTTCTTTCAATAAATGAATAATTGGTTTTTGTGTTACTTTATCAAGTTGAATAATAATTTCGTCTTCTTGGTTTTTTATCGGATATTTTGAAAGATTGATTTTTGTATTTTTTTGGAAACCAAATCTGATCCATGATCCGTATTCGGGGATTAATGTCGCAGTGTATAATTCTTTCTCTTCGTATTTTTCTTTATAAATATCTTTTATTAAATGGTCATCTTTATATTGAATAATTTTAGATTTTGTCTTTAAATATTTTGTTTTATTTTTGAAAATTTTTGTTTGTAAATGTCTTCTTCTTTTATCTTTTTCTTTTTTAGTAAAATTATATTTAAATTTAATAAGTTCTTTAAAGCTATTAGTAAAATAGAAATTGGAGTGTATTTTATTCTCGTTAATAATTACTTGAATTTTTGGTATGATATTTAACTTTAAGAAATTAAAATTATTAATCTGAGTAAAATTATCTAAATCTCGAAGTAAAAAAGTAAGTAGTTCTAAATCAATGTTTAAGGTTACTAATGTTTTTGACTTTTTAAATATCTTATTGTATAAATTTTTAATTTGTTTAACTTGTTTGAATAGACTTTGATTTTTATTAGTACGACTCTTTCCTTTCAAAATCTTATATTTTATAATCGTTTTGATTAATAAATTAAAACAATTAATTATTAAAAAAATTCTCTGTTGATTTCCTTCTAATATAAAATTTTCATTACCGGCTAGCCATTTTAAAAAAATTTTAATTCGTTTTATTTTTGTAGATAAATTTTGGATCTTAAATAAACTTTTATAAATTTTAAGGTATTCAATGAATGAAGAGCTAAAGTTAATTTCATAATTTTTTAGCTGTTTAAAAGAGTAACTATTAATGGTTTCTCCCTGCCAATTCCAATCTTCTTCTTTTTTAATAAACCTTACTTTCTTTTTTTTATCATTAATTAACTTCTTTTTAATAGTCGGTTTTAAAACGTATAATCTACTCTCGCTAGGTAAAATTTCACTCGGTGGGGTAAAACTTTTTAATTTTCCAATTTCGCTAGATATTATTCTTTTAATCTGCTTATTTTTTTTTTGGTGTTTGTTTTTTTCAAAATAGACCCCTGGACTTCGAATAATTTGACTAACAATAACACGTTCACAGCCATTAATAACAAAAGTTGCAGAACTGGTCATCAATGGCAAGTTAATTATAGGAAATTTGCTATGATATTTGATAATATTTGTTTTCTTATTTCGAACTTCTAGAGGAATAACGAGTTGGGCAGAATAATTTGCTGTATATTTTTTAGCGCGGACTATATTATAAATAGGTTTTACTAACGTATATTCTTGCCCAAATAAAACATATTCTGTATTTTGACTAAAATCATAAATCCTTGAAAAAGTATTTAGTTCTTCATTTAGGCCTTGAGCAATAAACCAACAAAAACTTACTCGTTGCATTTCAATAAAATCAGGTAGAGCAGTTGTGTAATTCATCATATATGAGTTTAAAAGATTTATTAGTAATTTATTTTAAATTTAATAATTCGTAGATTTTACTATGGGTAATAGTTATGTAAAATAAATTAACATTTTAATTTTGTTAGTTTCTTATTATTCGGTTCAAAAAGCGAATTACTAGTTATTTATAAAATATTGTGTTGATTGAAATAGATTATAAACTTTATATGGGGGGTACTTGGTTTTTACTGATAAAAGTTAAGAATGTTTATGCTTAAGTTTTTTATAGTGTATGTCTACGGTTGTTAGAACAACTCTTAACTAGATTTTAAGAGTGAACTTAGTAATATGGAGAAGTTGATTTTATTAATTTTACAAATTAATAAAAAATTTTAGATAAAGTAACCTAAATTTAACTAGGTTATTTTATTTAAAATTTGAATGATATTTTTGTAATTGTTTTAAAATATCTTAAATTACGCCGTTTTTAAAAGAGCAGCTAATTTTGCTTTCTTTCTTGCTGCGGTATTTTTATGATAAACATTTTTTTTTGAACCTTTATCAATCAAACTATAAATCGAGTTTAGTACATTTTGTATTTTTTCTTTATCATTGTTACTTTGTGAACTTTTATAAATTTCTAGATCTTTTAAAAATCTTTTAGTTAATGTTTTAACGGAACTTTTATAAAAACGATTTTGAAGATTGTTCCGTTTACTTATTAATATGCGCTTTTTTGCTGATTTGTTATTAGCCATAAATTAAATTTAAAGATATATAAGTCAGGATTTATAGTATATTTAATATTATATTTCTGTTTTGTAAAATATAATATATTTAAGAAAAAATGGGAAGTTTTTGTACTCAATATTTTTATATTCTTAATATTTTTCAAAATCAGACCTTAAACCCTTGATAAGATAAGAATAATTAGGCAATATAGTAAAGTAAAAATATTATTAAAAATTCATTATATTACAGGAATTAATATGGCAAAAAATAAAGGTTCTAGAATATTGATTACTTTAGAATGCACCGAATGTAGAACAAATGCAAATAAGCGTTCTACAGGTGTTTCACGTTATTTAACTCAAAAAAATCGTCGAAATAACCCGCAAAGAATGGAACTTAAAAAATACTGTCCACACTGCAATAAACCAACTATTCATAAAGAAATAAAATAAAAGTATGTTAGCACAAAAACAAAAATTGGCACCAATTGGAATTACCCAAAAAATTGATTATAAAGATATCGATTTATTAAAATTATTTGTTACAGAACAAGGAAAAATTCTTCCACGTCGAGCAACAGGAGTAACAGTTCAACAACAACGTCAAATTGCAAAAGCTATTAAACGTGCACGAATTTTATCTTTATTACCATATGTAGCTTCTAATGAACTTTAAACTTTTTTACAAATTAAAGTTTATTAAGATATAAGGAGAACTTCTAGCCTATGGGTGTAAGGAATTTTATTGATCGGGTATTTACAGTTATTTCAGATCTTATTCTAAAACTTTTACCTGCGAGTAAACAAGAAAAACAAGCTTTTGCATACTATAAAGCTGGAATGGCAGCCCAAGCAGAAGGGGATTACGCGGAAGCATTAGAAAATTATTATGAATCCTTATATTTAGATGAAGATCAATATGATAGAAGTTATACCTTATATAATATTGGTTTAATTTACGGTAAAAATGAAAATTATCCACGTGCGCTTGAATATTATCATCAAGCTGTATCTTTAAATTCAAATTTACCACAAGCTCTAAATAATATTGCAGCAATTTATCATAGACAAGGGTTATTGGCATTAGAGATGGCTTCTCAAGATTATGACTCTGCAATGGAAATTTCTGAAGAATACGAATATATTGAATTAGCAAAAGGGTTATTCGATAAAGCTGCAGAATATTGGTATCAAGCTCTTAAATTAGCACCTGATAATTACCCAAGGGCACGAAATTGGTTACGAATAACTGGTAGGGCTAAATCTTTAGATTCTTTTTAAATAGTACGAAAAGGTCAGAGAAAGAAAAGATTTTATTCAATAATTCCAATTATTTTGCTGTACAATGATAAGTAGTTAATAAATTTTAAATTTGTTGTTATTTTAAATAATCTGTTGAATTCTGAAAGTATATTTATTTTTAAATATTTAAAATATTTTAAATCAAAATGGTAGAAACTACAAATAAAGGTTACGTTTGTCAAATTATTGGACCGGTATTAGATATTGAATTCCCATCTGGAAACTTACCTCCAATTTACAGTGCAATTAGAATTGAAACTGCAGATGGAATAGGAAATATTGTTGAAGTTCAACAATTATTAGGAGATAACAAAGTACGTGGAGTATCAATGCGTTCAACGGATGGTCTAAAACGTGGTGTTGAAGCAATTGATTTAGGAACTCCAATTTTAGTTCCAGTTGGGACTCCAACATTAGGGCGGATTTTTAATGTAATTGGTGAACCAGTAGATGAACGAGGCGATGTTTCTTTAGACGAAACTTTACCAATTCATCGTGACGCTCCTGCCTTTACAGAATTAGAAACAAAACCATCAATCTTTGAAACTGGTATTAAAGTTGTAGATCTATTAGCCCCTTATCGTCGTGGCGGTAAAATTGGTTTATTTGGTGGTGCTGGTGTAGGCAAAACAGTATTAATTATGGAATTAATTAATAATATTGCGAAAGCACACGGTGGAGTATCTGTTTTTGGTGGTGTAGGCGAAAGAACACGTGAAGGTAATGATTTATACGAAGAAATGAAAGAATCAGGTGTAATTAATTCTAATAATTTCGCTGAATCTAAAGTAGCTTTAGTATATGGTCAAATGAATGAGCCTCCAGGGGCACGTATGCGAGTAGGGTTAACGGCTTTAACAATGGCCGAGTATTTCCGAGATGTAAATAAACAAGACGTTTTATTATTTATCGATAATATTTTCCGTTTCACACAAGCAGGTTCTGAAGTATCTGCTTTATTAGGTCGTATGCCATCTGCTGTAGGTTATCAACCTACTTTAGCTACAGAAATGGGTGCGTTACAAGAACGTATTACTTCAACAACTCAAGGTTCAATTACTTCAATTCAAGCAGTGTATGTACCGGCCGATGATTTAACAGATCCCGCTCCAGCTACTACATTTGCTCACTTAGACGCAACAACAGTATTATCACGTAACTTAGCTGCAAAAGGGATTTATCCTGCTGTAGATCCATTAGATTCTACTTCAACGATGTTACAACCTGGAATTGTTAGTGAAGAGCATTATGAAATTGCTGAAAACGTAAAAGAAACTTTACAACGTTACAAAGAATTACAAGATATTATTGCTATTTTAGGTATTGATGAATTATCTGAAGAAGATCGTATGACTGTTGCCCGTGCTCGTAAAGTTGAACGTTTCTTATCTCAACCATTCTTTGTAGCTGAAATTTTTACAGGTTCTCCAGGTAAATACGTAAGTTTAGAAGATACAATTAAAGGTTTTACAATGATTTTAAATGGTGATTTAGACGATTTACCAGAACAATCATTCTACCTTGTAGGAAATATTGACGAAGCAATTTCAAAAGCAGAAACTCTAAAATAAGGAGTAATTAATATATGGTTATGAACATTCGCGTTCTAACACCCGATAGAGTTATTTGTTCTACAACAGCAGATGAAGTTATTCTACCAGGATTAACGGGTCAAGTTGGTGTATTAGACGGACATGCGACTTTAATAACTGCTCTAGATACAGGGTTACTTAGAATTAAATTGGCTGATAAATGGACACCTATTATTTTATGCGGTGGTCTAGCAGAAATTGATCGTAATCGTGTCACAGTTCTAGTAAATGACGTAGAAGAACTTGTTGGTATTGACTTAAGTGAAGCTACTACAGAGTTAGAAAAGGCTACATCAGCACTTGAAAAGGCTGAAACAAGCAAAGCAAGACTTGATGCTTCAGTTGAATTAAAAAAAGCTACAGCACGTCTTGAGGGTATAAATTACTTATCATAAAATATACTATCGGTAAAAAGCTTAAAAATTTTTTTACCGATAGTATATTTTGTATAGATATAAATATTTTGAGTTGAAAATAAAACACTATATTTTTACCTAACAAATATTGTAAGAAACAAAAAATCTATAAATTAACTTTATGGTAACAAACTCTGATTTTAACTTTACAAATAATGAGGCAGTAATTTTAGAATTACCGTTTTCAGAACATATTGAAGAACTTCGACAGAGGTTATTCCATATATTTTGGATAATTTTATTTTTAACGTGTATAGCTTTTATAGAGGTTAAACTTTTAGTTAAAATATTAGAATTACCTGTGGATAATGTAAAATTTTTTCAATTATCACCAGGTGAATATTTTGTTTCAACTGTAAAAATTTCTTTTTATACAGGTTTACTTTTTGGAAGTCCCTTTGCAATTGGACAAATCATATTATTTTTATTGCCGGGCTTAACTAAGAAAGAAACAAAAGTTATTTTACCTTTATTGTTGAGTTCATTATGTTTGTTTGGTTTAGGTTTACTTTTTTCTTATTATGCTTTAATCCCTGCAGCTTTAAATTTTTTTTTAAACTATAGCGATGAAGTTATTGAACCTCTTTGGTCATTTGACCAATATTTTGAGTTTATACTTGTTCTTTTCTATAGTACAGGTTTAGCTTTTCAAATTCCGATTATACAAATTTTATTAGGATTATTAAATTTTGTCTCTGCTCAACAAATGTTAGGTGCATGGCGATATATAATACTTCTCTCGACAATTATTGGAGCAGTTTTAACACCTTCTACTGATCCTCTTACGCAATTATTGCTTTCTTTCGCAATATTACTACTTTACTTTTCAGGCGTAGGCATCCTGTTTTTAATAAAAAATTAATTTATATAAATATATACTTAAAAAGTATTTAATTCATGGCAGCTAACAAGTTTTTTAAAAGTCTTTTATTTACTTTCACGATTGCTATAAGTTTATTTGGTTTTTCTGTAGAAAATTCATTTGCATATCCTGTATTTGCTCAACAAGGGTATTCAAATCCACGCGCAGCGAATGGCAAATTAGCTTGTGCTAATTGTCATTTAAACCAAAAAGCTATTGAAATTGAAGCACCACAAGGTGTACTTCCGAATTCTGTATTTGAAGTTGAAATAAAAGTACCGTACGATGTAACTCGTCAACAAATTAGTGCTGATGGTAAACCAGCGGATTTAAATGTTGGTGGAATTCTTATTTTACCTAAAGGGTTTAAATTAGCTTCTAAAACTCAGATTTCTCCAGAGGTTAAAGCAAAAAATAAAGGTGTATTTATTTCACCATATAGTACAGAGTTTGATAATATATTAGTTGTAGGTCCAATTGCTGGTAAAACACATCAACAACTTATATTCCCTGTTGTTGCACCTGATCCAGATAAAGATCCAGATGTTAAATATTTAGCATATCCATTCTATGGCGGAGGTAATCGTGGCCGTGGACAAGTTTATCCAACTGGTGAAAGAAGTAATATAAATAGCTTTGGTGCAACTCAAGCTGGTCAAATTACAGAAATTACAGCTACAGAAAAAAGTGAGTCTAAAATTACAATTGTTAATTCTAATGGTGTAACAACCTCTCAAACTATTCCAGCTGGCTTACAATTACTTGTAAAACAAGGTGATATAGTTAAAGCAGATCAACCATTAAATCTTGATCCAAATGTTGGTGGTTTTGGTCAAGAAGAATCAGAAATTGTCTTACAAAGCTCAGCACGAATTATAGGATATTTAGCTTTTTGCTTCTGTTTACTGTTAACTCAGGTTCTTTTAGTTCTTAAAAAGAAACAATATGAAAAAGTTCAAGCTGCTGAACTTAATTTCTAGTAATTAAGAGAATAATATTTTAGAAAAATTACTTTTCAAATTTTTAGCTTAAATAAAACGAACTATATTTGTTTTAGTAAAAAATTAAGAATTTTTATTGTTAATTTTTCTATCCAATCTAAAATCCAGTAATGATAAGTTTTATTATGTCATTACTGGATTTTAATTGAATCTATTCTCTTATTTTTAATGTTAATTTACTAGTTAATAATTATTGCACAACTATTGGTAAAATACATTTGCACTGTCTATTATTATTTATTAAATAATGTTAATAATTTTCGTTAAATATTAAAAATGCTTTATTTATCTTTTATTTTTTTATATAGCTTATTAAATTATTTAAGTGTTAATACTGATACTTATTAATGTGTTTATTGTCTGGACATACTATTTAATATAAAAAATAATTTAAATTCTTAACAATTAAAAGAGTCTTATCTTTTATATTTATACGCTTAGAAAACTGTATACCAAGTACTAGTTTTTATTAATAGAAAGTAGTACTTGGTATAAGTTCATTTTATTTAAATCAAGTAAAGTTTATTTGTAATTTACTTAATTTTCAATTTCAAATATTTCTTTAAAGACTTTAGAGACTTTATCACCTGAATCAATTGATTCTAATGGATCTTTTCGTAAACGATGGCGTAAACATAACGTAATAATACTTTCAATATCTTTTACTGTTACTTTTTCTTGACCATTATATGCTGCATGTGCTTTTGCCGCACGATTTGTGACAATATCACCTCTTAGTCCATCGACATCTAATTGACTACAAACTTCTGATATTTTAACCCGTAAATCATAATCAATTTGAACATTTGGTAATAATTTTTGGGCATCTACAATTCGCTCGCGTAATTCTTGTTGTTTAGCTTCATAATTTTCCAACCATACCAGTGGTGTTTGATCAAATGATGTTCTCTCTTCAACTACTTTTACGCGTAAAATTGGATCTTTGACAGTACGAATTTCGGCATGCATACCAAATCGATCTAATAGTTGTGGTCGTAATTCTCCTTCCTCAGGGTTACCTGATCCAACTAGTACAAATCGAGCAGGATGACGAATTGAAATTCCTTCTCGCTCAACTGTATTCCAGCCAGAAGCTGCTGAATCTAATAAGATATCTACTAAATGATCATCTAGTAAGTTAACTTCATCCACATACAGTATTCCTCTATTAGCTTTTGCTAATAATCCTGGTTCAAAAGCTTTCACACCTTCAGTTAATGCTTTTTCAATATCAATTGTACCACAAACACGATCTTCCGTTGCTCCTAACGGTAGATCTACCATGGGAATTTTAATAAATTCTGTCTCTATTTTTTCACCATTTTGAATCGCAGTTTTTACTTCATTTCCCATTAAATCTAAATCTGATTTATGTGAGTTAAAAGGATCATCTTTTACAACTTCAATTTCAGGAAGTAAATCAGCAATAGCTCTAATTGTTGTAGACTTCCCTGTACCCCGGTCTCCCATAATCATAACTCCACCAATCTTTGGGTCAATTACATTCAATTGTAAAGCTAGTTTCATTTCTTCTTGGCCTACAATTGCAGTAAATGGAAAAACAGGTGAAGCAAATTTTTTCAAATCTTTTGTTACCATAACTACCAATTAGATATATAAATTTTTGATAAAAGTTTAAATTATTGATAAAGTGTTGAACCTAAACGAATAGCTAAAACACTTGCTAATAAAGCAGACATTAATGCAATATAAACTTGAAAATCAGTAATCATAATAATATTTTTTATATAAATTTCTAACGTAAATTGATTCTAAGGAACTAGAGTATATTAGTTTATAACAGTACTCTAACAAATTATATTTAGATTATAGTTTAAATCTCTAATTTAAATGTAATTTGTTAATTTTTATAATTTACCAACTTGATTTAGTAACACCTGGTAATAAACATTGGTGAGCCATTTCACGCAAAACATGTCGTGATAGTCCAAAATCTCGATAGAAGCCTCGGGGACGTCCTGTTTTCCAACAACGATTTCGAATACGAATTTTAGAACTATTCCTTGGTAAACGTTGAATTTTTGAGTGAATTTCTAATTTTAAATTAAAGTCACTAGTATTATTATATTCTTCTAATAATGCTTGACGTTTTGGTTCATATTTCTGATTCAATTTAATTCGTTTTTTCTCTCTTTCAATCATACTTTTTTTTGCCATAAACTTTCCTAAATTTTCAAATGTATTTTAAATTGGAATAAATAAATATTAATAATAAAGTTAAGAATAAATTTAGTTTCGAAACTTCCTATATTTTAGACT
>Ga0194119_10000101_pt1:97500-100000 | contig 156235 bp, 118 predicted proteins | sample TA2MahC100mmetaG_FD_148620 | JGI IMG/M metagenome (GOLD analysis project Ga0194119, IMG submission 148620) | Freshwater microbial communities from Lake Tanganyika, Tanzania - TA2015018 Mahale Deep Cast 100m | ecosystem: Environmental > Aquatic > Freshwater > Lake | place...
TTCATTGGCTGGTCTGGTATCTTATTATTTCCAACTGCTTATTTAGCTGCAGGTGGATGGTTTACTGGAACAACATTTGTAACATCTTGGTATACACACGGTTTAGCAACTTCTTATCTTGAAGGTTGCAACTTTTTAACAGCTGCTGTATCTACACCAGCAAACAGTATGGGACATTCTTTATTACTATTATGGGGTCCTGAAGCACAAGGTGATTTTACTCGCTGGTGTCAAATTGGTGGGCTTTGGGCATTTATCGCATTACACGGTGCATTCGGCTTAATCGGTTTCTGTTTACGTCAATTTGAGATTGCTCGTTTAGTAGGTATTCGTCCGTATAATGCAATTGCATTTTCAGGTCCAATTGCTGTATTCATTTCAGTGTTCTTATTATATCCATTAGGTCAAGCGAGTTGGTTCTTTGCTCCTAGTTTTGGTGTTGCTGCTATTTTCCGATTCTTATTATTCTTACAAGGTTTCCATAACTGGACATTAAATCCATTCCATATGATGGGTGTTGCAGGTATCTTAGGTGGTGCTTTATTATGTGCAATTCATGGGGCGACTGTAGAAAATACATTATTTGAAGATGGTGATGCTGCAAATACATTCCGTGCATTTACTCCAACACAATCGGAAGAAACATATTCAATGGTAACAGCGAATAGATTCTGGTCACAAATCTTTGGTGTAGCATTCTCAAACAAACGTTGGTTACACTTCTTTATGTTATTTGTACCTGTTGCGGGTTTATGGACAAGTTCGATAGGTATTGTTGGTTTAGCTTTAAACTTACGCGCTTATGACTTCGTATCTCAAGAATTACGTGCAGCAGAAGATCCAGAGTTTGAAACATTCTATACAAAAAATATTTTATTAAACGAAGGTATTCGTTCGTGGATGGCAGCACAAGATCAACCACATGAAAACTTTGTATTCCCTGAGGAGGTATTACCACGTGGAAACGCCCTTTAATAGTAGTCTAGCAGGTCGAGATATTGAATCTACAGGGTTCGCTTGGTGGAGTGGAAACGCTCGTTTAATTAATGTCTCTGGTAAATTATTAGGTGCTCACGTAGCACATGCTGGTTTAATGGTATTCTGGGCTGGTGCAATGATATTATTTGAAGTATCTCATTTTGTTCCAGAAAAACCTTTATATGAGCAAGGTTTTATTTGTATGCAGCATTTAGCAACACTAGGGTATGGTATTGGCCCAGGTGGTGATATTACATCAACTGTTCCATATTTTGCAGTTGGTGTTATTCATTTAATTTCTTCTGCTGTATTAGGTTTTGGTGGAATCTACCACTCACTATTAGGTCCAGATACTTTGGAAGAATCTTTCCCATTCTTTGGTTATGACTGGCGTGATAAAAATAAGATGACTACTATTTTAGGTATTCACTTATGTTTATTAGGTTTAGGTTCATTATTATTAGTTGCAAAAGCTATGTACTTAGGTGGTATTTACGATACATGGGCACCGGGTGGTGGCGATGTTCGTTATATTACAACACCAACATTAAATCCGATTGTAATTTTTGGATATGTTTTCCGTTCACCATTTGGTGGTGACGGTTGGGTAGTTTCTGTAAATAATATGGAAGATCTTGTTGGTGGCCATATTTGGGTTGGTATTTTATGTATCGTTGGCGGTATCTGGCATATTTTTACAAAACCATTCTCTTGGGCTCGTCGAGCATTCGTATGGTCTGGTGAAGCATATTTATCGTACAGTTTAGCTGCTATTTCATTAATGGGCTTCACTGCATCTTTATACTCATGGTATAATAATACTGCTTATCCGAGTGAATTATATGGTCCTACAGGTCCAGAAGCATCACAATCTCAAGCGTTTACATTCTTAGTACGAGATCAACGTTTAGGTGCAAACGTATCTTCTGCACAAGGTCCAACTGGTTTAGGTAAATATTTAATGCGTTCACCTAGTGGGGAAATTATTTTCGGTGGTGAAACTATGCGTTTCTGGGATTTACGTGCACCTTGGGTAGAACCATTGCGTGGTCCAAATGGGTTAGATATTAATAAAATTAAAAATGATATTCAACCTTGGCAAGAACGTCGTGCTGCAGAATATATGACTCATGCACCATTAGGATCATTAAATTCAGTAGGTGGTGTAGCAACAGAAATTAACTCGGTGAATTATGTATCACCTCGTTCATGGTTATGTTGTTCGCATTTTATCTTAGGCTTCTTCTTCTTAGTTGGCCATTGGTGGCATTCTGGTCGTGCTCGTGCAGCAGCAGCCGGTTTCGAAAAAGGTATTAATCGTGCAAACGAACCTGTATTATCAATGCGCCCTATTGATTAAGGTTTAATCAAATAAAAAATTTATTCAATACTTTAATTGAGTAAATTTTTTATCTAGGACTATCATGAGCAAATTGGGTTACCTGGGACTCGAACCCAGAACAAATCGGTTAAAAGCCGAGTACTCTACCATTGAGTTAGCAACCCTACTATAATAATAACA
>Ga0194119_10000101_pt1:102500-105000 | contig 156235 bp, 118 predicted proteins | sample TA2MahC100mmetaG_FD_148620 | JGI IMG/M metagenome (GOLD analysis project Ga0194119, IMG submission 148620) | Freshwater microbial communities from Lake Tanganyika, Tanzania - TA2015018 Mahale Deep Cast 100m | ecosystem: Environmental > Aquatic > Freshwater > Lake | place...
GTAACAGGCTATTCTTTACCATGGGATCAAGTAGGATTCTGGGCATGTAAAATTGTAACAGGAGTTCCTGCGGCTGTTCCAATTGTTGGTCCACCACTAGTGTTAATTTTACGTGGTGGTGAAAGTGTTGGGCAAAGTACTCTTACTCGATTCTATAGTGCACATACTTTTGTTTTACCTTTAGCTGCTGCTGTTTTAATGTTAACACATTTCTTAATGATTCGAAAACAAGGTATTTCAGGACCTCTTTAATGTGAATTACGTAATTTAAATTTAATTTTTTGATAAGGAAATATTATGTCAGTAATTAAGAAGCCAGATTTAACGGACCCGAAATTAAGAGCAAAACTTGCTAAAGGTATGGGCCATAATTATTATGGTGAGCCGGCTTGGCCAAATGATTTATTATATCTTTTCCCAGTTTGTATTTTAGGAACATTTGCGTGTTGTATTGGACTAGCGGTAATGGCTCCTACTCAAATGGGTGAACCTGCCGATCCATTTAATACTCCATTAGAAATCTTACCTGAATGGTATTTTTTCCCAACTTTTAACTTATTACGTGTCTTACCAAATAAGTTATTAGGAGTTTTAGCAATGGCTGCAGTTCCTGCAGGATTAATTACAGTACCATTTATTGAAAATGTAAATAAATTCCAAAACCCATTCCGTCGTCCTATTGCAAGTTTAGTTTTTATTCTTGGCTTTATGTTTGCTGTTTGGTTTGGGATCGGTGCTTGTTTACCAATTGATAAAGCTGTTTCATTGGGGTATTGGTAAATTATTTATTTATGTAAATATATTAGTATAAATTTTTTTTACTAATATATTTATATTTTATTTTGTATTTTAAATTTTTTCAAAAAACTCTTGACATCTTTATCAATGATTTTATAAAATTATTCTTGCATCATATGGTGTAATATTAGAAACTTAAAATTAATATTAAAGCATTAATTTTACTAATATAATATTTTATAATGGTAAAAAATGTTCATAAACAATTTACAATTTTGGTTAAGTAGTGTTTTATTTTTATTAATTAATCTAGATCAAGAGACAATCCTTAATTTTTTGAATATTGATGTGCCTTTTAATAATGAAGAATATTCATATTTAGTTGGAGCTTCTACAATTACGACACCGGTGTCTTTTGAGACTTTTAAATTAATAATGCAATCTATTTGGAAACACTATCAACATGGTTTAGGTTTTGTTGATATCGAAAATATTGCACTTTTTATTTTAGTTGTAAGATTTATTTTTCTTTCTAAAAAATATAATATCAAAACGGGGTTTTTTATTACCTGTATTGGTTTAGGTGCAGGTTATTTATGGTATATGCATTTAAGAGATTTAGCATATTTTTATATGCGTACTTTATGGATGTGTCCTTTAACTCATAATCTTGCATATGATTTTGGTGAAATTTATTATCAGCAAATGAGTGAATTTTCAAAAGCTGGTACACGTTTCGATAGTCGGACATTTTACGGTCCTGCAATTCGAGCTCTTACCGATATAACAAGTAATGAGAATTATCGTTATGATCCAATCTCAATGATTTGGTCTTATCTACCAACTGATATTAAGTTTTTAAGTGATAAAATCTATTATTTTATAACTTTAAAAGCTATTCCACAAACTTATCGATTTATAGATACACAAATAACTAATTTATCAGGTATGTTATGGTATACGTTTATAGTTCGAATAAATAAACGTTATTGCCCGTATCTTTTAAGATGGCATTGGACTTTTTTATTAGGTTTAGATTTTGTTGAAAGACCCTTTATTTATGTTCAATATCGTTTACTATATTACTTAAATGAAATATTAATTCCTAATAGTTATTTTCGTGAAGCCGAATTGGTGACAACTCTTTTAATTACACTAGTAGCTGCTCAGTATATATTTATTACTTTAGGTATGTTGCATGCTTTATGTGGTCAATATTTTTATTTTCCCTTTCTTACAGAAAATACCGAACTACATATTGGTTTAAGGCCGAAAGACAGTATTTACAGTGGGGGTCATACAATTTGGCAAAATAAGCGAGCTTATATGATAAGTCGACAAGCTTCTTCCAATTTAAAGAAGTATCGTTTTGGGACTATTCGCTCAGCTTATAGCCGATTACCTCGATTTTGGTATGGTTGGTTAGGAAGTGGTACTTTAGATGATCTTACAAATGAAGAATATGAACAATATTTAAAAAATAAAGATAATAGAGATTCTATTCAAAAGGCAAAACGCCGAAATTCAAAAATTCGATGGCAATATCGACAAGAAAGATTAAAAAAACGCTTTATTCAAATATTAACAAAATTTGGAATTAAACTGACTTATGTGAATAAAGACGATAGAGATGATGATCTATATGAAGAGTTTAAAAAGTTTTCTAAAAAATAATTCACTTTACCGCAATGTATAAAGTAAATAAGTTTTGTTATTTACTTTATATAAGTTTTCTTTTTTTACAATTAATTTATTATAGTGA
>Ga0194119_10000101_pt1:107500-112500 | contig 156235 bp, 118 predicted proteins | sample TA2MahC100mmetaG_FD_148620 | JGI IMG/M metagenome (GOLD analysis project Ga0194119, IMG submission 148620) | Freshwater microbial communities from Lake Tanganyika, Tanzania - TA2015018 Mahale Deep Cast 100m | ecosystem: Environmental > Aquatic > Freshwater > Lake | place...
CGGTTACGCGTGATGATTTAGTTGGTCAATATATTGGTCATACGGCTCCTAAAACAAAAGAAGTTCTTAAAAAAGCTATGGGCGGGGTGTTATTTATTGATGAGGCATATTATTTATATAAGCCTGATAATGAAAGAGATTATGGTTCTGAAGCCATTGAAATTTTATTGCAAGTAATGGAAAATCAACGTGATGATCTAGTCGTTATTCTAGCTGGATACAAAGAACCGATGGATAAGTTCTATGAATCAAATCCAGGTTTATCTTCACGAATTGCAAACCATATTGATTTTCCTGATTATTCAGTTGAAGAGTTATTAACGATTGCAAAAATGATGTTAGAAGAACAACAATATCAATTAACACCTCAAGCTGAAATAGCATTGACTGATTACATTGCTCGAAGAAAACAAAAACCTTTATTCGCTAATGCTCGTAGTATTAAGAATGCATTGGATAGAGCTCGAATGCGTCAAGCAAATCGTATTTTTGATAGTCGAGGTCAAGTATTAACTAAAAAAGAGTTAGTTAATATTGAGGCTGATGATATCCTACAAAGTACAATATTCAATTAAAAACTATAAATTTTTTAATCTATATTAATATGAGTTTATTAATTGTTGGGGGGACGGGGACTTTAGGACGTCAAATCGTATTACAGGCTTTAACTAAAGGTTATCCCGTTCGATGTTTAGTTCGTAATTTTCGTAAAGCTAATTTCTTAAAAGAGTGGGGCGCAGAATTAATTTATGGTGATCTAAGTATACCCGAAACTATTCCTCCATGTTTTCAAGGTATTACTGCTCTTATTGATGCTTCAACAAGTCGGCCCTCTGATTTAGATATAGTAAAAACTGTTGATTGGGAAGGCAAATTAGCATTAATTGAAGCGGCAAAGGCGGCTAAAATTAAACGATTTATATTTTGTTCTACGCAAAATTTAGATCAGTTTTCCAATATTCCTTTAATGAAAATGAAACAAGGAATTGAAATTAAACTAAAAGAAGCACAAATTCCTTATACCATTTTTCGTTTAACTGGTTTTTATCAAGGTTTAATTGAACAATATGCAATTCCAATTTTAGAAAATTTACCGATTTGGGTAACAAACGAAAGTACTTGTGTTTCTTATATGGATACACAGGATATTGCAAAATTTTGTTTAAAAGCTTTGCAACTTCCTAAAACTGAAAATAAAACTTTCTTTTTAGGAGGGCCAAAAGGGTGGGTTTCTTCAGAAATTATAAATTTATGTGAACAACTTGCTGGCCAATCAGCTAAAGTTAATGAAATTCCACTTTTCGTTTTAAAAACAATTACTAAATTTTTAGGCTTCTTTGAATGGGGCCAAAACATTAGTGATCGTCTAGCTTTTGTAGAAATTTTAAATGTTGAAAATGATTTTTCAAAATCTTCGTTTGATTTATATAAAACTTTTAAAGTTAAATCCAATGAAATTAATCAATTAGATGATTATTTCCTAGAATATTTTATTCGTTTATTAAAACGATTAAGAGATATTAATTTTGAAGATATTCAAAAACAAAAAAATCTAATAATTTAAAATTCATATTTTTGTATGAATTATGTTCTTTTTACTGTAAAAGTTATTAAAAATTCAGGGCAAAGTTTTTTCTCAGATGGAACATCTCTTACTGAATTAACCGTTCAACTCCCTCAAGTTCGAAAAAATAATAGTAAAGTAATACTTCAAGTTTCAATTTGGGGTAAGCTTAGTTATGATGTTGCAAAATATTATCAACCAGATGATTACATAATAATTGAGGGTTACATATCAATTAGGAATATAGATACAGGCCATGTTGTTAATTCGTTAAACAAACAAGTTGAAATTTCTGTTTTTAAACTTTATCCTTTATTTTTAAAAGCATAACAGATTATTTGAAAATGAATAATTAAGATTTTTTCTTCAATTAAATACGTCATAATTATTATATTTTAGTATAATGAATATTATTAAAAACAGTTTTTAGGAAAAATTAAATGTTAACTTTAAAAATTTTAGTTTACACAACAGTTATCTTTTTTGTTTCTTTATTTATTTTTGGTTTCCTTTCAAGTGATCCTTCACGAAATCCTAATCGTCGTGACCTTGAATAATGTATAAAAACTAGAGCTCAAATCTCTTATGCGAACCTTTTGAGCTCTAGTTTCTAGGTAGAATTGTGTCTTCTTAAATTTTAGTTATTTAAGTAATTATTTGTTTTTTTTTAATTAGCAATAATTATTTAAATAAATATCGTTTTTTATTTAAAACTAAATTACAATATATAGTAGTAATTTTAATTTTTATGAGATTTTTTACTAAATTATATATTTTTAATTTCTTTGATTTTTAATGAAACGTGTCAATTTATTAACTTTATTGTTCGCTGTTTTAATGGCTTTAACCCCAACTCACGCGTCAGCTGACATTGGTGGCTTAACGAAATGTAGTGAATCTTCTGCTTTTACAAAACGATTAAATGCAAGTGTAAAAAAATTAGAGCAACGAGCAAGCCAATATGAGGTAGATTCTCCACCAGCTTTAGCATTGAAACAACAAATTGAGCGTACAAAAGCTCGATTTGACAAATATTCTCGGTCGGAATTGTTATGTGGTACAGATGGGTTACCTCATTTAATCGCAGATGGACGGTGGAGTCATGCAGCCGAATTTATATTACCAGGATTTGGTTTTATATATATTTCTGGTTGGATTGGCTGGGTTGGTCGTAAATATTTACGTGCAGTGAGTACAAGTGCTAACCCTAGTGAGAGTGAAATTATTATTAATGTTCCTTTAGCACTAAAAATAATGACAACAGGTTATATTTGGCCAGTTTTAGCATGGCAAGAATTAATCAGTAACGAGTTAGTGGCAGTTAATGAAGAAATAACTGTATCACCACGTTAAATTTATTAATTATTTAAACTAATATTGATTTTATTGATATGAACGACTTTCAAAAATATCTATCAACGGCTCCTGTTCTTTTAACATTGTGGATGACATTTACTGCAGGATTTATTATTGAAATAAATCGATTTTTCCCAGACATGTTAGGATTATATTTTTAAATTTTGAAGAAATTTAAAAACCAATTGTTCGATTATTAAATTTGTAAATAATCGAACAAATTTTTGTATGTTTGCTGAAATAAGATTTTATGAGAGTTAAATTATATTTTGATTCAGAATATTCGTTACCTTTTGAATCGGGATAGTAGGATTTGAACCTACGGCACCCTGCTCCCAAAGCAGGTACTCTACCAAACTGAGCTATATCCCGTTATGTATACAATAACGAAATTAACTATATCATATATCTAAAATTATGTTAAGTAATTAAATTTTTAGTCAAATATTACGACAATTTCAACTGTACAAAATTTATTAGTTTACTCTATTAAAATAATACGGGATGGCTCTAAATCTTTAATTTTAACTTTTCCCTTATTGACTTTTTTGTTCGACATTTTTAATATTAATTAAATTTGCTTTTTAGTAGACTTACGTTGACGTAGTAAAAACGGATCCAATTTTAAAGGAACCTATAATGAGAAGCGAAAACATTATTTATAATATTTGTTTCTTCAGCGGAAATCGATATTATAAACAGCAGAAAAACTATCAGATACCGCGTTGGCTAATCAGCCTTTAACTGCTTTACTCATTTCTTGACTCCTTTTCCTTTTTTATTGTTTCTTATTTATTTATCCTTTATTATTGATACACTATTTATTATAAAAATATTTACTAAAAAAAATTAAACAATGATTTTTAGCAATCGTATTAAACAATTAGAAAAAATCGTTTATGATGGGTTTAAAATATTTCTTGACTCCATTGCTCGCTTTTTAGGATATCCGGATGTTCCTGGAATGCCAATTTTTCCATTAGATTTCAAGGCACGTGATCAATTAATGGGCCAAGATTTATTGCCTAAACATATTACAGAAATACCTCCTACTCAAGCGCAACGCCCTGAAACTTTGACTGAAGCATTATTTGGTACTTTTCCTTACACAATGCCAATTGAGAAACATTTTTATCAACATAAGGCAGAAGGTTATTACAATTTTTATGTTGAAAATTATCGAAACATGTACTTTCTACCCGACTGGTTATCAGGATATATTCAAATTCATTTTAATATAACAGTTGATCATTCGAATTTAGAATTGTGCCGCGATGTATTTTTTTACGTTATCTTACTTTACGGAGCAATTGTTAGCATACGCACAACGCTATTTTGGATGCTCGCAATTAATCCTTATACTTTTCCTTGGGTATTTGCTGTTGATTTTGTTGATTGGATTTATGACGCGTTAGCTGGAATATTACCATGTTTTGTCGGAATTGATTTAGTTCCATCTATTTTCGCTATGTTGATAGGAAAAGTTACAGACTCAGCAAATCATCTAGTTTTTACTATGCCATTTTTACCAAGTGAAGGAAATAAAGTTAAAATGTTGATTGATGGGGAGTTAAAAGATGTCATACAATTTCATTATCTACCATATCTATGGTATAAATATCCAATTCCAATGAATCTTAGAGAATTTTGGTATTCTGAACGTCCTGATATATTAAATTTTATGGAAAAAAACTATAGTCAATTCGGTATAAATTTTCGACCATTATTGTCAACCTCTGAAATAAATCCTGTGTTAGACTCAACAACTTTTGTAGACTCTATTCTTACTAGTTCTAAAGATTTTTTAGGACTTCTTCAATAACAATTGAAAAAATCTTAAAATAATTTTTTTAAAAAGGTTTTATACTTTTATTTATGAATTTATTTCGCTTATTAATGGCAAGTAAAAAATTCATAAATAAACATATTTTTTATTTAACTTAATTAATTTACTCTTCTTAAAAACTATATGTGAATTAATCAAAAAAAATTCCAGAATATGTTTTTATAAAAATAAACAGTTATTTTCCTTAAAAGAATATAGACCAAATAATGTTTCTCTATTTTTTATAACTAATTA
>Ga0194119_10000101_pt1:115000-125000 | contig 156235 bp, 118 predicted proteins | sample TA2MahC100mmetaG_FD_148620 | JGI IMG/M metagenome (GOLD analysis project Ga0194119, IMG submission 148620) | Freshwater microbial communities from Lake Tanganyika, Tanzania - TA2015018 Mahale Deep Cast 100m | ecosystem: Environmental > Aquatic > Freshwater > Lake | place...
CGATAGTGAAACAGTACCGTGAGGGAAAGGTGAAAAGAACCCCGGGAGGGGAGTGAAAAGAACATGAAACCATAAACTTACAAGCAGTAGGAGGACGACTAAAACGTCTGACTGCGTGCCTGTTGAAGAATGAGCCGGCGACTTATAGTTAGTGGCAGGTTAAAGTAGTGAATACTGAAGCCACAGTGAAAGCGAGCCTGAATAGGGCGTTTGTCACTAGTTATAGACCCGAACCCGGATGATCTAACCATGGTCAGGTTGAAGCTTAGGTAATACTAAGTGGAGGACCGAACCGACTGATGTTGAAAAATCAGCGGATGAATTGTGGTTAGGGGTGAAATGCCAATCGAATCCGGAGCTAGCTGGTTCTCCCCGAAATGCGTTTAGGCGCAGCGGTAAATGTTATAATTTAGGGGTAAAGCACTGTTACGTATGCGGGCTGGTAATTCGGTACCAAATCGTTGCAAACTAAGAATACTAAATGTACAATTTACCAGTAAGACTGTGGGGGATAAGCTCCATTGTCAAGAGGGAAACAGCCCAGAGCACCAGTTAAGGCCCTTAAATAATTACTAAGTGGTAAAGGAGGTGGGGGTGCATAAACAATCAGGAGGTTTGCTTAGAAGCAGCAATCCTTTAAAGAGTGCGTAATAGCTCACTGATCGAGTAAACCTGCGCCGAAAATGTATGGGACTAAGTAATTTGCCGAAACTGTGCGATATATATTTATATATCGGTAGGGGAGCGTTCTGTTGTAGGTCGAAGTATTAGCGTAAGCGGGTATGGACGAAGCAGAAGTGAGAATGTCGGCTTGAGTAACGAAAATATAGGTGAGAATCCTATACCCCGAAAACCTAAGGTTTCCTCCGGAAGGCTCGTCCGCGGAGGGTAAGTCAGGACCTAAGGCGAGGCTGAAAAGCGTAGTCGATGGACAACGGGTTAATATTCCCGTACCGTTTTTTATTGATATCGAGGGACGGAGAAGGCTAAGCTAGCCGGATATTGGTTTTACCGGTTTAAACGTTCAAGATGTTGAGAAGCGGAGAAAACGCTTTGAGTTGAGACGTGAATACGAGACGCTAAGGCGTCGAAGTAGTGTATGTCATACTTCCAAGAAAAGCTTGCACTGTCATAAATAAAAAATGCCTGTACCATAACCGACACAGGTGGGTAAGTAGAGTATACTAAGGGGCGCGAGATAACTCTCTCTAAGGAACTCGGCAAAATAACTCCGTAACTTCGGGAGAAGGAGTGCCTTATTCTTAAGGTTGCAATAACAAGATCCAAGCAACTGTTTATCAAAAACACAGGTCTCCGCTAAGTCGTAAGACGATGTATGGGGGCTGACGCCTGCCCAGTGCCAGAAGGTTAAAGAAGTCGGTTAGCAATTGCGAAGCTGGTAACTGAAGCCCTGGTGAACGGCGGCCGTAACTATAACGGTCCTAAGGTAGCGAAATTCCTTGTCGGGTAAGTTCCGACCCGCACGAAAGGCGTAATGATTTGGATGCTGTCTCGGAGAGGGGCTCGGTGAAATAGACTTGTCTGTGAAGATGCGGACTACCTGCACCAGGACAGAAAGACCCTATGAAGCTTTACTGTAACTTGAAATTGAAATTGGACTTTATTCGCGCAGTATAGGTGGGAGGTGTTGATTATAATCTTGCGGGATTATTGGAGCCATCAGTGAGATACCACTCTTGTAATGTTAGATTTCTAACTTTGAATCATTATCTGGTCAAAGGACAGTTTCAGGCGGGCAGTTTGACTGGGGCGGTCGCCTCCTAAACGGTAACGGAGGCGTACAAAGGTTTCCTCTGAACGGTTAGAAATCGTATCTAGAGTGTAAAGGCATAAGGAAGCTTGACTGTGAGACCTACAAGTCGAGCAGGGACGAAAGTCGGTCTTAGTGATCTGACGGTACTGAGTGGAAAGGCCGTCACTCAACGGATAAAAGTTACTCTAGGGATAACAGGCTGATCTCCCCCAAGAGTTCACATCGACGGGGAGGTTTGGCACCTCGATGTCGGCTCATCGCATCCTGGGGCGGTAGTACGTCCCAAGGGTTGGGCTGTTCGCCCATGAAAGCGGTACGCGAGCTGGGTTCAGAACGTCGTGAGACAGTTCGGTCCATATCCGGTGTAGGCGCTAGAATATTGAGAGGAGCCTTCTTTAGTACGAGAGGACCGAGAAGGACATACCTCTGGTGTACCAGTTATCGTGCCAACGGTAAACGCTGGGTAGCTATGTATGGAGTGGATAACCGCTGAAAGCATCTAAGTGGGAAGCCCACCTCAAGATAAGTATTCTCATCACGTAAGTGAGTAAGGTCACGGTAAGACTAACCGTTTGATAGGCATTAAGTGTAAGTACAGTAATGTGTGTGCTGAGATGTCCTAATAGACCGAGGACTTGAATTTTTAAAATCTTTAAGCTATAAAAAATATCTTAAAGATTTTTTGCTTTGGTGTTTTTAGTGTACTGAGCGGAACCACACTGATCCATCTCGAACTCAGTTGTGAAACGTTATAAATCGACGACAATACTTGGGGGGGGACCTCCTGGGAAGATAGTTCAATGCCAAAGTTTTAAAAAAACAATACTAATAAGATAATTTTGTAATAGCTAGTCTAGATAATTTTTAATGGATGGAAAAAAATTATTCTTAAAAAATATTTTAAGTTTTATATATAATATTAAGTATAATACTAGTCATTAACATTATTTTCTGTATTTAATTTTTTAACACTTCTAGAGGATTATCAGTTATGGATACTCGTTTACTAGTAATTGCTGCACCTGTTTTAGTAGCAGCATCATGGGCTTTATTTAATATTGGTCGTTTAGCAATTCAACAAATTCAACGTTTATCACGTTAAAAAATAATTACAAGGCTAGAAAAACCAAAGATAGTCTTGTAATTATTTTTTAAAAATATTTACAAATTTTTTTAATTTAATTAGTAATAAGAGGGTTTGAACTAATTTCAATTATATTGAATTCTTCCTAGATTTCTAAAAGGGACTATGAACAAATCTAGACAAATTAAATTCTATTTTGTACAATAAATTTAAATTAAAAACCTATCTTAAATAAAAGATAAAAAAGTTATGGCTGTACCTAAAAAACGGACATCAAAAGCAAAAAAAAATAGTCGTAAGGCTAATTGGAAAAGAAAAGCAGCGAAATCGGCACAAAAATCTTTATCATTAGCGAAATCAATATTACGAGGTAAAACTACAAGTTTTGTATATCGTCTTTACGTTGATGAATAAATTTGAAATTTTCTTAGTATAAATTTAAATATATATTAAGAAAATTTCAAATTTATTTAAAGTTAAGGATAACCAAATTTTAATTTCTGGCTCTAAATTTAAACTTAATTTATCGATTAAAATGGATCTCTAAAAATAGTAGTAAAGTAAGATTAGCGGATATGGCGAAATTGGTAGACGCGCTAGATTTAGGTCCTAGTAACTTTTGTTTTGAGAGTTCGAGTCTCTCTATCCGCATTTTAAAGCTTATTTAATTAACTTATTAAATATTTGTTATATGGTTCTTCCCTTTACTCTTCAACAATTACGTATTTTTAAAGCTATTGCTTCCGAAAAAAGTTTTACTCAAGCTGCTGAAATTTTATTTGTTTCTCAACCCTCATTGAGTAAACAAATTAAAACTTTAGAAACTAGTTTAGGAATTTTATTGTTAAATCGAACTGGTAATAAAATATCTTTAACTGAAGCAGGTAATGTTTTTCTTCAATATTCAGAACGAATACTTGCTTTATGTGAAGAAAGTTGTCGTGCGTTAAATGATTTAAAAGATGGTGAACGAGGAAATTTAAAAGTTGGTGCAAGTCAAACTATTGGGGCATATTTAATGCCGCGTGTTTTAACTTTATTTGCTCAAACTTACCCACAAATTACTTTGAATATTGATATTGACTCCACAAGAATTATTGCAAAAAAAGTTGCTGATCGAATTATTGATATTGCCATTGTGGGAGGTGATATCCCTACTGGTTTAAAAAAAAATTTAGAAATTGAAGATTTTGTTGAAGATGAGCTCATTTTAATAATCCCTAAGTCACATCCATTTGCAAGAAAGAAGAAAAAAAAAATTAGTCGAGAAGATCTTTATCATTTAAATTTTATAACATTAAATTCAAATTCTACAATTCATAAATTTATTGATAATATTTTGATTCAAAATAACATTCAAACCAAACAATTTAATGTAGTTATGGAACTAAATTCCATTGAAGCTATAAAGACGGCAGTCAGTCTTGGTTTAGGAGCTGCTTTTGTATCATCATCAGCAATAGAGAAAGAAATTGAATTAAAGACCGTTGAAATTATAACAATCGAAAACATTAAAATAACTAGAACATTATCTATAATTACAAATACAGATTCTCATCGCTCTAAAGCTTTTGACTTCTTTTACAATGAATTATGGTTACTTAAAAATTTATAAATTTATCCTGTTCTAATTTAAGTTGACTAAAGTAATTTTTATTTTGTAATATCTTTTTATAAAAAGAGAAATTCTTCTAAATTATGAAATACGCAATTGTGGAAATTAGTGGAAGACAATTTTGGATTGAAACAGGAAAATATTACGATCTAAACCGCATTCCAACAGAACTTGGAAAAGAGATTACATTGAATAGAGTTTTACTGGTTAATAATGACGGAGATCTTTTAATCGGAAAACCTTATTTAGAGAGCGTAAAAGTTAAAGGAAAGATTTTAGAACATTTACGTAGTCGTAAAACTATTGTATATAAGATGCGTCCTAAGAAAAAAACTCGTAAAAAACAAGGTCACCGTCAAGATTTAACCAGAGTTCTTATTGAAGAAATAACTATTAATTAATAATTAAGGAAAATAAATATGGCACATAAAAAAGGTGCAGGGAGTACCAAAAATGGTCGTGATTCAAATGCTAAACGCTTAGGTGTTAAACGATTTGGCGGTGAAACAGTAAAAGCTGGGAGTATCTTAATCCGTCAAAGAGGAATGAAATTTAAACCTGGTTCTAACGTTGGATATGGAAAAGATTTCACTTTATTTGCATTAGTTGATGGGACTGTAAAATTTGATTATAAAGATGCTCAACATAAACGAGTAAATATTGTTACTCAGTAGAACTTTATAAATTTTTCAAAATGCTAAAAAATCCATTTATTAAAGATTCAGTCATAAATCAGTATCAGACATTAATTACTCAAATTAATGCTCTAGAAAATAGCTTAAAATCATTAACTGATACCGAACTAAGAAACAAAACATTTCAATTAAAAAAGCAATATCAACAAGAACAAGATTTAGATGCACTAATTGCGCAATCTTTTGCAATTACACGAGAAGCAAGTTTACGGACTCTAGGTCTTCGTCATTTTGATGTTCAATTACTTGGAGGCTTAGTTTTAAATAGTGGAAAAATTAGCGAAATGCGAACTGGTGAAGGAAAAACATTAGTTGCAACTTTACCAGCTTATTTAAATGCTTTAACAAATAAAGGGGTTCATATTGTTACTGTAAATGATTATTTAGCAAGTCGTGACCAAGTCTCAATGGGACAAATCTATCGATTTTTAGGATTAGACACAGGTTTAATTCAAGAAGATATGGCCTTTTTAGAACGACAACAAAATTATAAAGCTGACATTACATATGTAACAAATAATGAATTAGCTTTTGATTATTTGCGTGATAATATGGCATCGAATTTGAATCAGGTTGTTTTACCCCCTTTCAATTATTGTATTGTAGATGAAGTTGATTCTATCTTTATTGATGAAGCACAAGTTCCACTAATTATTTCTCAAGCGGTGGAAACTTGTATTGATAAATATATTGTTGCATCAGAAGTTGCTGAATATTTGGAGGTTAATGTTCATTTTAAAGTAGATGAAAAAAATAGAAATATTATTTTAACTGAACAAGGAACCGCTCAAATTGAAAAAATATTACAGGTCGAGGATTTGTATAACCCGAATGATCCGTGGATCCCTTATATTTTAAGTGCTATTAAAGCAACTGCTTTATTCTTCCGGAACGTCCACTATATCGTTCAGAACAATCAAATTATTATTGTTGATGAGTTTACAGGTCGAATTATGCCGGATAGAAGATGGAATGAAGGTTTACATCAAGCTGTTGAGGCAAAAGAAAGCGTTCCAATTAGACAAAACACAGAAACAGCGGCATCTATAACTTATCAAAATTTTTTCTTATTGTACCCTAAATTGTCAGGGATGACGGGAACCGCTAAAACATCTGAGGTCGAATTTGAAAAGATTTATAATTTATCAGTAGAAGAGATACCAACAGCACGACCAAATCTTCGTAAAGACCTGCCTGACTTTGTTTATAAAGATAGTTTAACAAAATGGACTGCTATTGCACGAGAATGTAAATCAATTGCAAAAACAAAACAGCCAATTTTAATTGGTACAACAACAGTTGAAAATTCAGAAATGTTAGCAGATTTATTAAAAGAATATCAACTTTCATATAGATTGTTAAATGCAAAACCAGAAAATGTAAAACGAGAATCAGAAATTGTCGCACAAGCTGGGGAAATTGGCAGTATTACAATTGCGACAAATATGGCAGGCCGAGGAACTGATATTATTTTAGGTGGAAATGTTACATTTAAAGTTCGAAAGCAACTTTATAATATTCTAGTTTATTATAAAAACCAAAGTAATTCAACAAAATTAAATGATATTTTTCCGTTAGCAAAAGATATTAGTTTTACTTCAGAAAAATTTTTAAGTGTTTTAAATACCTTACTTAATGATTATAAATTTTTAAGCTTATCATCAACTGGAATTTTAAAGTTCTTAAATGAAATTGATCAAATCCGAATACCTAAAATTCCTTATCAATGTTCAATTAAATTTTTATTAAATGAACTAATAAAATTTGAGAAAAAAAATCAAAATATTAACAATAAAATTGTTAAAAACTTAGGTGGACTTTACATTATTGGAACAGAACGAAATAATTCTCGTCGAATAGATAATCAATTACGTGGTAGATGTGGACGCCAGGGCGATCCGGGAACTTCTAGATTTTTTTTAAGTTTAGAAGATTCGTTATTCCGAAATTTTGGAAGTTCAAAACTTCAAAACTTCATGCAAAATCAACTTTTAGATGATCTACCATTAGAGTCGAATTTACTAACTAAAAGTTTAGATGCTGCTCAGAAACGAGTAGAAGAAAGAGATTATGATGGAAGAAAATATTTATTTGATTATGATGATATATTAAATAAACAACGGAATATCGTGTATTATGAACGAAGAAAACTTTTAGAAAGTCAATCTCTTCGAGAGACAATTTTAGCTTATGGTGAACAAGTTATTAAAGATATTATAAATTTATTGAAAGATCCAAAGTTTACAAAAAATAGTTCTTTAATTGAAGAACTTTTTAAAACACGGTTGGTAAGTTTAAATGAGGATTTAAATAACATCGATCCATTTGAATTAAAAACTTATTTATTTCAAGAATTTTGGTTATCTTATGAATCTAAAGTCTTAGAATTTGAAATATGCCAAATTGGTTTAATTAGATCTTTTGAACGTACAATTATTCTTTATTACACAGATATTGCTTGGAAAGAACATTTACAAAAAATCGTATTATTACGTGATGCGGTAGGATGGAGAAGTTACGGGCAACGTAATCCATTGTTTGAATTTAAAGAAGAAGCCTATAACTTATTCCAAAATCGAAATATAACTATAAGACATTTATTAATTCGCGATTTTTTACATTCCTTTATCATCTAAAAGTTCAATTCATTTTTTATTAAAAAAATAAATATATTTATGACAAAACGTACTCTATCAAATAAAACTCGTTCGTCTATTTTAAAAGTATCAGGCTTTCGTGCTCGTATGGCGACAGCTCAAGGTAGAAAAATAATTCGAAATCGAAGACAAAAAGGTCGAAAAAAATTAGCAATTCCACGTTAATTAAATAAATTATTAGAGTGAATCAGTTTTGTTTGCTCTAATAATAAACAATTTTTTATGTAAAATTAATATAATAGTACTTTATTAAATAAAATTTTGATAGAACGATTTTATGAAATTTACTGACGAATTAACACTTTTATTAAAAGCTAGGTACCCCATAATTTACATCAATACAATTGAAGAGGACCGAGTAGAGTATATTATCCGGAAATATATTAAGACAAGTTTAAATAGAAGTATTTATAGTTGGGATTTTATTGATGGATATACAAATAACCCCAATAACGAAGGATTTGCAAAGAGAAATCCAGTTCAAGCACTTGAACTTGTAGAGCGGTTAACTGCTCAAACTCCTGCTCTATTTTTATTAAAAGATTTTAATAGATTTTTAACAGATATTTCAATCTCAAGAAAATTAAAAAATATAAGTCGAATTCTAAAACTTCAACCAAAAACAATTATTATTATTGGATCAGAACTTAATATTCCAAAAGAGTTATCTGATTTAATTACAATTTTACAATTTCACTTACCTGTTGAAAGTGAAATTAATTATGAATTAAAACGATTAATCGAATCATTAAATATTCAAATTGATCCACAAATTTTAGAAAGTTTAACACGAGCATGTCAAGGTTTATCTCTTGAACGTATTAGACGTGTTTTATCAAAAATAATTGCAACTTATAAAACAATTGATGAAAATAGTATCAAGCTATTGTTAAATGAAAAAAAACAGATCATTAGTCAAACAGAAATTTTAGAATATTGGTCAGTGGATGAGACGATTTCTCAAATTGGTGGAGTTGATAATTTAAAAAATTGGTTAAAAAAACGGAAAACTTCTTTTGGTATTCAAGCATTCAATTATGGATTGCCAACCCCCCGGGGGTTATTATTGGTAGGAATTCAAGGAACTGGCAAATCTTTAACTGCTAAAGCTATTGCTAATGAATGGCAATTGCCTTTATTAAAATTAGATGTTGGTAAACTTTTTGGAGGAATTGTTGGTGAATCCGAATCTCGTCTTCGCCAAATGATTCAAGTAGCAGAAACAATTTCACCGTGTATTTTATGGATTGATGAAATTGATAAAGCTTTCAATAATAGTAATAATACAGGTGATAGTGGAACTAGTAATCGAGTATTAGCAACATTTATAAGTTGGTTATCGGAAAAAACAAAGCCAGTATTTGTAGTTGCAACAGCAAATAACGTAGATCTTTTACCGTTAGAAATTATTCGAAAAGGTAGATTTGATGAAATTTTTTTCTTAGATTTACCGCAAAAACAAGAGCGGGAGCAAATTTTTAAAATTCATATTCAAGAATTTCGCCCAAATCGTTGGGAATTATTTGATTACTCAAAGTTAGCACAACTTTCTGAGGCTTTCTCAGGTGCGGAAATTCGTCAAAGTATTATTGAAGCTATGTATCATGCTTTTTATGAAAAAAGAGAATTTACAACTGAAGATATTTGCTTATCATTAACACAATTAATACCTTTATCAAAGTTAGAAAATAATCAAACATTAAAATTAAAAAATTGGGCAGTCTCTGGTCGAATTCGTCTTGCTTCTTCGAAATCTATTTCTTTAAATTAAAATTCTTATGAAACAAAATCTTTTTAAATCAATAGCTGATTTAAGATTTGCTATTTTTATTTTATTGATGATTGCCGCTTTAAGTATAATTGGAACAGTTATTGAGCAAGACCAATCAATTGAAACATATAAATTAAATTATCCCTTAACTAATAAAGTTTTTGGTTTTTTATCATGGGATATTATCCTTAGATTTGGTTTTGATCATATTTACAAAACGTGGTGGTTTATTACCCTTATTTTATTGTTTGGGATAAGTTTATTAACTTGCACTTTATTACAACAATTTCCATCTTTAAAAATTGCTCGGAGATGTCAATTTTTCCGAACAACTCAGCAATTTTGTCGATTAAATATCTCAACGAATTTACAACATCTTTCTTTTTCACAACTACTATTTAAAA
>Ga0194119_10000101_pt1:130000-156235 | contig 156235 bp, 118 predicted proteins | sample TA2MahC100mmetaG_FD_148620 | JGI IMG/M metagenome (GOLD analysis project Ga0194119, IMG submission 148620) | Freshwater microbial communities from Lake Tanganyika, Tanzania - TA2015018 Mahale Deep Cast 100m | ecosystem: Environmental > Aquatic > Freshwater > Lake | place...
ATATAGCTGACTTTCACTTATACCATAATTAAATTTTAATTTTTGCTTTTCTTCTAATCGTATACCATACTCTGTTGTCTTCTTTTTCCCGTCACCTAAAGTTTTTCCATGTTGACCAGGTCTAGCAATTTTCTTTGATGTTTTTTGAGTCAATCCTGGTAGTTTCCCTAATCTTCTTGTAATGCGTAATTTTGGGCCTCTATAACGTGACATAAAAGAGTATATTTATATTTTATATATTTGATTTTTCTTACTTTTTATTTTTAAATGTTTGAAGTAGGGCGAGTGACCGGAATTGAACCGGCGAATGATGGAATCACAACCCACTGCCTTAACCACTTGGCTACACCCGCCAAACTATTTACCAATAACACTATACCAAGTTATATTAACCCACGTCTAGTTTATTAACAAAATCTATAGATTTTTAAAATTTTTAATATGAAAGTAACAAACAAATTTTTTTTAAATGGCGAAGAATTTTTTAGCGATAAAGTTATTAATTTGTTAAACATAATTGAGTATTTTAATTATAATTCCTCTCTTTTAGTTCTAGAGCATAATCATTTTATTTGCCCGAAAGAGAATTGGGAGACAATTTTTATTAATGATAAAGACAGAATTGAAATAGTCACTATTGTTGGAGGAGGTTAAAAAACTACACTATTTGATCTAGTAAAAATTTTATCTTAAAGATTATTGAGTAAGTCTATGAAAAAATCATCAAGATTAAAAAATTAATACAAATAAATAAGATTATAAATAATCTTTATAAATTTAATTATGCGTACTCAATAAACACTTTTTCAAGAAATATATTCAATAAATTTAACTTTTAATCATAATATGAAATATTAAAAATGTGAAAATTAGAACAATATAAAATTATAGTTTAACATGCAATTTGAAAAAAAATACTAATAATAGAATTACTAAACTATTTGTTTATATTATTAAGTAAAATAATCGATATCGTTAATGGTTATAAATGCACCGCCATATTTAAAACATAACAAGTTCAAAAAATTAACAAATGATATTTTCAAATAACTTTTTGATTAAAAAAAATGACTAAATTGGAAAGAAGTTTTTGTAAGTTTGGGTCAGTTTATGATATTAGAACTTAGAAAAATCACAAATCAAATATTACATAGAAATAAATTATTGAGAATAAGTCGCTCTAAACTTTAAGCTTTTGTAAAAACTAAACCATTACTTTTTCCATATCGTTGCATAAACCTCATAAATCTATCCCAATCTTGAGAGCTTTTCATAATATAAAGGGATTCAACGGCTTGTGGTTTTCCATTAGCAAAAGTCACACTTATATCGCGTGTTTCTAGTACCCCTTCTTCATCAATCATATACATACCAGTAATTTCACCGTTTAATGCTAAACTCTTATCTAAAATGTTTGAATTTTTAAAATGAAAGGTTGCAGTTCCCGTACTACCGTCTCTTGAACGAGTTAATCGGATATCAGGTAAAATTTTTTCATCTATACCTTTTATAAATTGAATTTGAGCTGTCATAGTTTTCTTATTGAAAATATACTTTTTATTATATATTTAGCGGGTTAAAAAATTTAAAAAAGGTATTTATAAAAACTGGGGTGGCAGGATTCGAACCTACGAATGGCGGAGTCAAAGTCCACAGCCTTACCACTTGGCGACACCCCAGTAAAGTAATATAGTAATTCAATTAATTAATGCTTATTTAAATATTTTAAATAAACTTTTATATATTGAGCAAGAAGGGATTCGAACCCCTGACACCGTAGTTCGTAGCCACGTGCTCTAGTCCACTGAGCTACAAGCCCAAACTATATTACTCTCTAATGATACTAGTTAGTATTCTTTTTAGTAAAGCTTTTACACAAAAAAAATTTAACAAAATTAAAAATTTAACTTGCCGAATTGTTAGATTTTATTTTAGAGTTATAAATACGTAATATTGTAAATTTATTAAAATTTGATTTTATGGCAAAGAAAATACTATATCAAGATAATGCACGACGTGCTTTGGAACGTGGAATGGAAATAATGGTAGAGGCTGTTTCTATAACTTTAGGTCCAAAAGGACGTAATGTTGTTTTGGAAAAAACCTATGGTTCACCACAAATTGTTAATGATGGGGTAACGATTGCAAAAGAAATTAAATTAGAAGATCATATTGAAAATACAGGGGTTTCATTAATTCGACAAGCAGCCGCAAAAACAAATGATGTAGCAGGAGATGGTACTACCACTGCAACTGTTCTTGCTTATGCGATGGTTAAAGAAGGATTAAAAAATGTAGCAGCCGGAGCAAATCCAATTTCAATAAAATTAGGGATGGAAAAAGCTACTCAATATTTAGTTATGCAAATAAATGAATTTGCACAACCGGTTGAAGATATTCAATCAATCAAACAAGTAGCATCAATTTCAGCCGGTAATGATGATATTATTGGGGCTTTAATAGCTGATGCATTAGGAAAAGTTGGTAAAGAAGGTGTAATTTCATTAGAGGAGGGCAAAGGAATTATTACTGAATTAGAAATTACAGAAGGTATGAAATTAGAAAAAGGATTTATATCACCTTATTTCATAACTGATACAGAAAAAATGGAAGTCTCGTATGATAATCCTTATATTTTGTTAACTGATAAAAGAATTACATTAGTTCAACAAGATCTGTTACCAATTTTAGAACAAATTACTAAGACAAAACGTCCATTATTAATTATTGCTGAAGATGTTGAGAAAGAAGCGTTAGCGACTTTAATTTTGAATAAATTACGTGGAATTGTAAATGTTGTAGCGGTTCGTGCCCCAGGATTTGGAGAATTAAGAAAGTTAATGTTACAAGATATTGCTGTTTTAACTGGCGGCACTGTTATCACTCAAGATGCAGGATTAAGTTTAGATAATATTCAATTAAATTTATTAGGCCAAGCAAGGCGAATTATAGTCAATAAAGACACAACAACTATTGTTGGTGATGGTTTAGAAATTGAAAATATTAAAGCTCGATGTGAGCAGTTACGTAAGCAAGTTAATATTGCTGAAACTGGTTATGAAAAAGAAAAATTACAAGATCGTATCGCGAAACTTTCAGGTGGAATTGCTGTTATTCGGGTGGGTGCAGTAACAGAAACTGAAATGAAAGATAAAAAATTACGTTTAGAAGATGCGATAAATGCAACACGAGCAGCAGTTGAAGAAGGGATTGTACCTGGTGGTGGATCAACATTAACTCACTTATCAGAAAATTTAGTAACATGGGCAAAAAATAATTTAAAAGAAGACGAATTAATTGGTGCTCTTATTATTTCACGTGCAATTGTTGCTCCATTAAAAAGAATTGCTGAAAACGCCGGTATTAATGGGCCTGTTATTGTTGGAAAAGTTCAAGAACAAGAATTTGAAATAGGGTATAATGCTGCCAAAAATATATTTGGAAATATGTATGATGAAGGTGTAGTTGATCCTGCAAAAGTAACTCGCTCAGCATTACAAAATGCAACATCAATAGCTAGTATGATTTTAACAACAGAATGTATTATTGTTGATGACGTAGAACTAGTTAAGAAAAAATAAATTAAAGAAACAAAAATGTAAAGAAATAAAAATTTCTTTACATTTTTCTAATTAATTAAATTTTCCTTGTAATAATTGTTGTAATTGGTCAAACGATTTTTTAATTGATTCAGAAGACTCATTATTATTTAATAACATTTCACGAAGACTAGTTATTGCTGATTGTATTTCTCTTTTCTCATCTTCAGTACAATTAATTAGTTCATCGCTATTAATTTTATCCTCTACTGTTTGACAATAATTTGTAGCAGTTAATATTAATTCAGTCTTTTCTTTTTGTTCTTTATCAATTGATGCATATTTTTCGGCTTCCTCTAACATAGCCTCAATATCATTTTCTGATAAATTAGAGCTACCTTGAATTGTTACAGTTTGTTCTTTGCCTGATTCATTTTCTTTAGCAGTTACAGATAATAATCCATCTACATTAATATCAAATGTTACTTCAATTTGTGGGCGACCTTTAGGAGCTTCTGGAATTCCTTCCAATTTAAAGTTTCCTAAGCTTTTATTTCCACTAACAACCTCTCTTTCTCCTTGCAATACATGAATTTCTACATTTGTTTGATTATCTGCTGCAGTTGAAAATAATTCGGATTTTTTAACAGGAATTGTCGTATTTCGTGAAATAAGTTTTGTCATAATCCCACCAACAGTTTCAACACCAAGTGATAATGGTGTAACATCTAATAATAAAATATCTGTTATTTCGCCCGCTAAAATACCGGCTTGAATTGCTGCTCCAATAGCCACAACTTCATCCGGATTTACTGATTTATTTGGTTTTTTACCAGTTAATGCCTCTACGAGTTGTTGAATTGCCGGAATTCGTGTTGACCCACCTACTAATACAACTTCATTAATTCCTGATTTATCTAATTTCGCATCTTTTAATGCTTTTTCAACAGGAATACGACAACGATCAATTAAATTCTTACATAACGTTTCAAATTTCTCACGCGTTAAATCTTGTTGAATATGCTTCGGACCCGTTTTATCCGCTGTAATAAATGGTAAATTGATTGTTGTTTTATCAACATTTGATAATTCCATTTTTGCCTTTTCAGCCGCTTCGGTTAAACGTTGTAAAGCTTGAATATCTTTCGTTAAATTAGTTCCATGTTTTGCTTGAAAATCTTCTACTAACCAACGAACTAAAGCTTTATCAAAATCATCACCACCTAAATTTGTGTCACCCGCTGTCGATAATACTTCAAAGATACCATCACCAACTTCTAACACTGAAACATCAAATGTGCCCCCACCTAAATCAAAAACTAAAATGGTTTCATTTTGTTTTTTATCTAAACCATAAGCTAAAGAAGCGGCTGTAGGTTCATTAATAATTCTTAACACTTCGATACCAGCAATTTTGCCAGCATCAACTGTTGCTTGTCGTTGAGAATCATTAAAATAAGCAGGTACAGTAATGACAGCTTTTGTAACATCCTGTCCTAAATATTCTTTGGCATCAGTAATTAGTTTTCGTATAACTTGTGCTGAAATTTCTTCTGGACTAAAATCTTTATTTAACGATGAACATTTAATTTTAATGTTTCCATTGTTATCTTTAATTACTTTGTATGGTAATTCTTTCGATTCTTCAGAAACTTCATCTGCTTTACAACCTATAAATCGTTTAACTGAAAAAAATGTATTTTCTGCATTAACTACCGATTGGCGTTTGGCAAGTTGGCCAACTAATAATTCTTCTTTCTTTGTATAAGCTACAATTGATGGTGTTGTTCGAAAACCTTCCGCGTTTGTAATTACAGTAGGCTGTCCTCCTTCGATAGCAGCAACTACAGAATTTGTTGTTCCTAAGTCAATCCCTACTACTTTATTCATATAACTATATAACTTTCTATAAATTTATGTTTGGTATTATATAGTATACAACATAGAGATAAATAAATAAACAATTTAACTAACAAGATAAATTTACGCGCTTTAATGTTCTATTATTTAATAAAAACTGTCTATATTAATTGATTTAATTATAATATTGTAAATATTCCTTATATAGACAAAATGTTTAGATTTTTTTAGAGTTATAGAATAGTTTGATAGTTCTAATTATCAAACTATTCTATAACTTCAATATCTTTGAGTTTTATCAATATTAATATATATATAAGTATTTTTTGGAGAAAAATATTGTGTCTTTAGGTTTATTAGGAAACAAGATTGGAATGACCCAAATATTTGATGAATCAGGGAATATTATTCCAGTTACTATTTTAAAAGTTGGTCCCTGTATAATTACACAAGTTAAAACTACATTAAATGACGGTTATAATGCCATTCAGGTGGGGTATGGAAACGTAGCAACAAAATCTTTAACCCAACCTCAATTAGGGCATCTACAAAAGTCAAATATTCAACCTTTAAAATATTTAAAAGAATTTCGTGTGAATGATCCTGCTGATTTCAATGTTGGACAAGTTTTAAATGTTGAATCATTTATTGCAGGACAATTAATAAATATTACAGGAAAAAGTATCGGAAAAGGTTTTTCCGGTCTTCAAAAACGTCATAATTTTGCAAGAGGTCCGATGACTCATGGATCTAAGAATCATAGAGCTCCGGGGTCAATTGGTATGGGAACATCACCAGGACGTGTTTTACCAGGTAAAAAGATGGCTGGTCAACTTGGTAATAAAATGACAAACATTAAAAAATTAAAAATCGTTCAAGTAAATAACGATGAAAATATTTTAGTTGTTAAAGGAGCTGTTCCTGGAAAACCTGGAAACTTACTTAGTATTGTTCCCTCAAAATAATGCATAAAAAATATTATTAAATAAATGAACATTAGGAAAAATACTATATGACTGTTCAAAAAATTATAGAATATAATTCATTGGATTCAAATGGCCAAATATCATCTAATAAATATAATTTCAAACTTAACATATTAGAAAATTCAGGAAATTATTTAGTACATAGAGATATTTTAAGACATCAACTTTCACAAAAACAAGGAACTGTATCAACAAAAACTAGAAGTGAGGTTCGTGGGGGAGGTAAAAAACCTTGGCAACAAAAAGGAACAGGTAGAGCACGGGCAGGCTCAAGTCGTTCTCCGTTATGGAGAGGTGGGGGTGTTACGTTTGGTCCGAAACCAAAAACAAGTAGTTTTAAACTAAATAAAAAAGAGCGTAATTTAGCATTACAAACCTTACTATATAATAAAAGAAATAACATATCAGTAATTGGTGAATTAGAATCAGTAATTAAGGAACCTAAAACAAAAGTTTTTTGCGAACTTTGTAAAACGTATAATTTAGATTTAAATCAAAAAATTTTATTAGTCGTTTCTAAAAAAACTTCTTCTTTAAAATTATCAACTCAAAATTTAAAAACTGTTGAATTAATTTCTGCATCTAATTTGAATAGTTTAAGTTTATTAAAAGCCAAACAAATTTTATTAACACCATTAGCAGTAAATGATATAAAGGAGATTTATTGTGATTAATTCTTCATCTCTTAATGATACTAATATGAGTATCATAAAGTATCCAATTATTACAGATAAAGCTACAAGATTATTAGCGAATAACCAATATAGTTTTGTTGTAAACCCGAAATCTGATAAACCAACAATTAAAGCGGCCATTGAATATTTATTTAATGTTAAAGTCGTGAAAATTAATACAGCTCATTTACCAAAAAAGAAAAAACGAATCGGGCAAAATTTGGGTTGGAAATCACATTATAAAAAAGCAATTGTAACGTTATCAAAAGGCGATACAATAAACTTATTTGCAGAAGAAAATTAACAATTATATAAATTAATCAAGTTTATGAGTATTCGTCTTTATAAATCATATACACCAGGGACACGTAATAGAGCCCTTTCATCTTTTTCAGAAATAACAACGGATAAACCAGAAAGAAATTTGGTCAAAAAGAATCATCGAGATAAAGGTAGAAATAACAGAGGAGTTATCACTATACGACACAGAGGTGGGGGTCATAAAAAACAATATCGAATAATCGATTTTAAACGGAATAAATATAATATACCAGGTATTGTTAATTCGATTGAATATGATCCAAATAGAAATGCCCGAATTGCATTGGTCCATTTTAAAGATGGAGAAAAACGGTATATTCTACACCCAAATAATTTAAATGTCGGTGACACAATTTTATCTGGAAAAGGAATTTCATTAGACATTGGAAATACTTTACCATTAGAAGAAATTCCTTTAGGAACGTCTGTTCATAATATTGAATTAATTCCTCATAGAGGAGGGCAAATTGTTCGTTCGGCAGGAACATCAGCAAAAATTTTAGCTAAAGAAGGAGATTATGTAACCTTACGTTTACCATCTAAAGAAATTCGATTAATTCGTAAAGAATGTTTTGGGACAATTGGTGAAGTAAGTAATAATGATGCATTTTTAGTTCAAAGTGGTAAGGCTGGTCGAACACGTTGGTTAGGTAAACGTCCAACTGTTCGTGGTTCAGTTATGAATGCTTGTGATCACCCTCATGGGGGTGGAGAAGGTCGAACTCCCATTGGTCGTACTAGACCTTTGACGCCGTGGGGGAAACCAGCGTTAGGTAAAAAAACACGAAAAACAAAAAAATTGAGTAACGCTTATATCCTTCGCCGACGTTCATAATCAATTTATAAAAAAATTTATTAATAAGATTCTCAAACATGTCAAGATCATTAAAAAAAGGACCTTTTGTTGCTTATCATTTATTAAAAAAAATTAATAAGATGAATGCAGAGGGAAAAAAAGATATAATAACAACTTGGTCACGCAGTTCAACTATCCTACCTAATATGGTTGGTTTTACAATCGCCGTATATAATGGAAAACAACATGTTCCAATTTTTATATCTGACCAATTGGTTGGTCATAAATTAGGTGAGTTTGTTTCTACGAGAACATTTAAATCACATATTAAAGCTGACAAAAAAACAAAACGATAAGGAAAAAGTACCCATGGCACGATTAGAGTTAACATTAAATTTTCCAAAAAGTTTCCACATTAAGACTTTTAATGTTAAATCTGAAAAAAAGTTATCCCCACTTGCAAAATTAATTTTGCAAAATGTTCAGTTTAAACATTTTTATTATGTGCGTGATGATATATCTTATCTCTTAAAATCTAATCCCAGTGAACGAGATTTTCTTTTACAAGCTTTGTATTCAATTGTAATTTCTTTACAAAATAACTTATCCATAAATTTTTTTGATATGTGGATTTATGAAATTTATATAAATAAAGTTTCAACTCCTAATAAATTTATGAGTCGAAAATCCCAAAATATAGAATCAGGTGAATACATAACAATTAAATTAGCTTACGGAAGTAGCGTTTCTCAAGAGAAAAAATAATATTTCAACATTAAAAAAGATTCTTTAGAAACCTCAAACATATGTAAAAACTATTAAGGAAAGTCTCTTATGTCTAACGGTCAATCAGTAAAAGCAGTAGCAAAATATGTGCGGATATCACCACATAAAGTAAGACAAGTTTTGGATCAAATTCGTGGTCGTTCTTATCAAGAAGCATTAATGATATTAGAATTTTTACCATACGATGCTGGTTCACCTATTTGGCAGGTAGTCCATTCTGTAGCAGCAAATGCAAAAAATAATTATAATTTAGATAAAAAAAAATTAATTATTTCAGAAATCTTTGCAGATGAAGGACCGAAACTAAAACGTATTCGACCACGTGCCCAAGGTCGAGCTTATAAGATTTTAAAACCAACCTGTCATATTACAGTTATTGTAAAATCAATTAGTTAAGAAAATAATAATTAAGGATTTTTTCTATGGGACAAAAAACACATCCTTTGGGATTTCGTTTAGGTATTACACAAGAACATCGATCAGCTTGGTATGCAGATTTTAAACATTATTCAAATTTATTAGAGGAAGACGATAAAATCAGAACATATCTTAATAAATTAGCAAAATTTGCTAGTATATCAAATATCTATATCAATAGAAATGGATTAGGTGACCAAATTGAATTAAATATTGAGACAGGTAGGCCAGGTATACTAGTTGGAGATAATGGGTCTGAGATTAAAACTTTAGCAGCCAATATTAAAAAGTTTGTCCCCAACAACCGACAAATTACTATTAATGTAATAGAAGTTGAAAATGTTAATTCAAATGCTTCTCTTATCGCAGATCTTGTCGTTCAACAACTTGAAGATCGTGTTGCATTTCGTCGTGCTATTCGTGAAGCTTTAAAATGTGCTCAAGATAACGAAGTAAATGGGATTAAAGTTCAGATCTCTGGCAGGTTGAATGGTGCAGAAATGGCTAGAACGGAATGGATTCGAGAAGGTCGAGTTCCACTACAGACTTTAAGAGCTGATATTGATTATGCTACAAAAGAAGCAAATACGATTTATGGCATTTTAGGTGTAAAAGTTTGGTTATTTAAAAATGAAATATTAAAAAAGTAATAAAAACGAAAAAGATATATTTATTAATTAATCTCATTGCATTATGTTAAGTCCAAAAAGAACAAAATATAGAAAATACCATCGTGGAAGAATGCGGGGCAAGGCAACTCGAGGAAACGAGATTTCATTTGGTAAATATGGATTACAAGCGTTAGAACCGTCATGGATTACTTCACGTCAAATTGAAGCAACACGAAGAACAATTAGTCGTTATACTAAACGTGGTGCATCATTATGGATTCGTATATTTCCTGATAAAACAGTGACAGCACGTGCGGCAGAATCACGGATGGGATCTGGTAAAGGTGCAGTTGATTACTGGGTTGCAACGGTAAAACCTGGCACGATTTTGTTTGAAATTAGTTCTGTTCCAGAAGAAGTTGCACGTGCTGCTTTTAATTTAGCAGCATATAAGTTACCAATCAAAACAAAATTTATTATTAGAAACGATAATTAATAACATATGAAAATATCTAACTCTAACGGTAAGGATAATGTGTCAATGTCGACTCAAGAATTGATTAAAGAGCTGAAAGAGGCGGAAAAGGTATTATTTGATTTGCGATTTAAAAAAGCTACTCGCCAACCATTTAAACCTCATGAAATTAAAACTACGAAAAAAAAGGTAGCGATATTAAAAACTATTTTAAGAAGTAAATTTCTAGATTAATTCGTAAAATAAAAATCTAATTTGGGCTTTTATAAATTTATATCGTTAAGTTACACCTGTAAGAAGTATTATATTTATCTATTTTCAAGTATGTTCTTACTAACTGTTATGAAAATTGAGCAAAAAATATTGAATAAAGTTCGATTTTTAAAGATACGATGATTCCCAATAGCCTTATAAAAAAATTAAATAGAAATTTTAAGGAGTTTTAAAATGCCTGTAAAAGAAAAAATTGGTATTGTTGTCAGTAATAAAATGCAAAAAACTGTGGTTGTAAAAGTTGAAAGTCGTTACCCACATCCCATTTATTCAAAGACAATGATTAAAACACGTAAATATTTAGCTCATGATGAAATGAGTGAATGCAATATTGGTGATCAAGTTTTAGTTCGAGAATGTCGACCACTTAGTAAAAAAAAACGTTGGTCAGTAGCCAAAATTATTTCAAAATCATCGTTAATTACTTAAGATTATCTTTTTATGATTTATCCACAAACAATGTTAACTGTAGCTGATAATACAGGTGCAAAAAAAATTATGTGTATTCGACTATTAGGTGGAAACCGAAAATATGGAAAAATTGGCGATACAATTATTGGTGTTGTTAAAGAAGCAATTCCAAATATGCCAATTAAAAAATCAGATGTTGTTCGAGCAATTATAGTAAGAACCTCTAAAACTATTCGTCGAGCTGATGGAATGTATATCCGATTTGATGATAATGCAGCTGTAATTGTAAATATGGAAAATAATCCACGTGGGACACGTGTGTTTGGTCCTGTTGCCCGTGAAATTAGAGATAAGAATTATTCGAAAATTGTTTCTTTAGCTCCGGAGGTTTTATAGATGTCAAACGATAAAAAACTACATGTTAAAATTGGTGATAACGTAAAAATTATTTCTGGTTTTGATAAAAACAAAATCGGTGAAGTTACTAAAATTTATCGTAATACTGGGAAAATTTTAGTAAAAGGTATTAATTTTAAGTTTAAACATATTAAACCAAACACTGAAAGTGATGTTGGAGAAATAAAACAGTTTGAAGCTCCAATCCACCATTCCAATGTTAAATTAATTTAAATTATTTTAAGTAAAGAATATGCGTAGTCAACATTCCTTAGAAGAAATTGCAGAATTATATGGTCTCTTAGAGAATATAAAAAAAGAATATGAAGACGGTATTCATTCTGTATTAAGAAAAAGTAATCCAGAATTATTTTCGAATCCCCATAGTATTCCAAAACTTAAAAAAATTAGTATTAATAGAGGATTAGGGTTATCGGCCCAAAATACTAATATTTTAAAGAAAAGTATTACTGAATTTACTCGAATAACGGGTCAAAAACCATTAATTACAAGAGCAAAAAAAGCTGTAGCGGGATTTAAAATTCGAGAAAATATGGAATTAGGCTTATCAAGTACATTACGCGGTGAGAAAATGTATAATTTCCTTACTAAATTAATCTTCTTTACTTTTGCACAAATTCGTGATTTTCGTGGATTATCAGTTAGAAGCTTTGATAAAGCAGGTAATTACACATTTTCGTTAAAAGAACAATTAATTTTTCCAGAAATTGAATATGACGATGTAGATCAAATACAAGGTTTAAGTATAACGCTTGTTGTAGATTCATCGACACCAAAATCTCGTTCTAAAACAATTGATAGAGTTTTAAATGGTATGATCCTATTAAAATTTTTACGGTTCCCATTAAATGATTGTGGATATTATGATAAATATTCTTCTTTTGGGGAGATTAATCAAGTATGGGATAAGAAAAAAACCTTACGTCGTAAACGTTGGTCACAAGAATAAATAAAAGAAGATTAAGGAGTTACTAGTGGTCACAGATAATATTGCAGATATGTTAACTCGGATACGAAATGCAAATATGGTGAAACATCAAATCGTTGAAATACCAGCAACAAAAATGTCAAAAGCAATAGCTGCTATTCTTAAAGAAGAAGGGTTCATTGAAAATTTTGAAATTTATAATGAAAATCTTTATCAGTATTTACTTCTTTCATTGAAGTATAAAGGTCAATCTAGAGAAAGAGTTATTAATAAAATTAAACGCATTAGTAAACCCGGTTTACGAGTTTATGCTGATTCAAAGACTTTACCACGTGTATTAGATGGTTTAGGGGTTGCTATTCTTTCAACTTCGAAAGGAGTAATGACTAACAGTAAGGCACAAGAGTTTGGGATTGGTGGTGAAGTTTTATGTTATATTTGGTAATTGGAGTAAATATATAATATGTCACGAATCGGAAAATTACCAATTAAAATACCAACAGCTGTAGATGTTACAAATGAGAATTCAATTTTAAAAGTGAAAGGAACATTTGGAACATTAGAACGGGCGATTCCAGAAATTATTGGAGTTGAACAAACAGATGGTAATTTAATTATAAATTTAAAAAATGAAACACGGACTAATAAAGCTTTACATGGCTTATATAGAACATTAATAAATAATATGATTATAGGTGTTTCAGAACAATTTCTTATAACTCTTACATTGCAGGGTGTAGGATATAGGGCTAGTGTTCAAGGAAAATCCCTTGTATTAGCATTAGGTTTTAGTCACCCTGTTAATATAGACATTCCAGATGGAATAAGTGTTGAAATTGTAGTAAACACAACTATTAATATAAAAGCATGTGATAAAGAACAATTAGGTTTATTTGCAGCAAAAGTAAGAGCATGGCGTCCTCCTGAACCTTATAAAGGAAAAGGAATACTTTATAAAGGTGAAAAAATCTTACGTAAAGCTGGAAAATCTGGTAAAAAATAAAAATTACTAAGTTCTAAAAAAGTATATTATGAAATTTTCGAAAAGAGTTTTATTAAGACTTAAAAATAAAAATAAGAAATTAAAACCTGACAAATATAAAAAGTTAAAACGCGAAAGTGTAAGAGGATTAATCAAAGGAACCGTAGAACGGCCACGTTTGTCCGTTTTTCGTTCTAATGAAAATATTTACGCACAAATAATCGATGATACGACATCCAAAACCCTTGTTTCTTGTTCGACTTTAGATAGAGATATTAAACTTAACACTGAAAATGGTCGCACATGTAATGCCTCAAGACTTATGGGTCAAAAATTAGCAGAATTAAGCAGAAAAAAAAATATAACAAAAATTGTTTTTGACCGAGGTCCATATTTATATCATGGTCGAATAAAAGCTTTAGCAGACGGTGCTCGAGCAGGTGGCCTACAATTTTAACTAATAATTAAAAAATAATAAATTTTATGAGTACCGAGTTAAAACAAATTAATAAGTTAAAAAAAACAGCCCGTCGTAATGACAATGTAAATGATAATAAATTTATTGAACGGTTAATTAAAATTAGTCGTGTAACAAAAGTAACAAAAGGTGGAAAAAAACTAAGTTTTCGTGCTGTTGTTGTTATAGGGGATGAAAATGGACAAGTTGGTGTGGGGGTTGGAAAAGCCGAAGATGTTGTTAATGCTTTCAAAAAAGCAAAAACGGATGGAAGAAAAAATTTAATAAAAATTCCAATTACAAAATCATTAAGTATTCCACATGGCGTAATTGGTGATAAAGGGGCTTGTAAAATTATTATGCGACCGTCAATAGAAGGTTCGGGGGTTATTGCTGGTGGTGCAGTTAGAACAGTTTTAGAAGTTGCGGGAATTAAAAATGTAATCGCGAAACAATTAGGCTCAGATAATTTATTAAATAATGCTCGGACAGCAATTGTAGCATTAAAAAGTTTAACTACTAAATCACAAGTCTTAGAAAAACGTGACTTAAATTAATATTTAAAGGGTCAGATAAATAAAAAGGAATTTAATTTTAAACTAATAAAAATTAACATGAAAAAAACAGACGATATTTTGTTAAAACGTCTTTTATTAAGTGTCGGAATACTTCTATTTATTAGAATGGGAACATTTCTTCCAATTCCTGGTATTAATCATGGACACTTAGCCTTTTATATTCAACAACATCCAATTACAAAAAATTTAGTAAGTACATTTTCAGGAAATGATACATTTGTAATTGGATTGTTTACTTTGAATATATTTCCTTATATAAATGCTTCTATTATGGTACAGTTAATAACTGGTTTAATACCAAGTATTTCTAAACTACAAAAAGAAGGAGGGGGTGAAGGTCGAAGAGCAATTACAAGATTAACCCGTTTGATTACATTTGGATGGGCTTTAATTCAAAGTTCAAGTATTGCTTTTTATTTAAAGCGTGCGTTATTTGATTGGACTCCATTGTTAGCCTTTGAAATAATTCTTTGGTTGGCTACAGGTGCAATGATAGTTTTATGGTTAAGTGAATTAATAACTGAATACGGCTTAGGGAATGGGGCATCACTATTAATTTATACAAATATAATTTCAAGCTTACCGAATTTAGGCAAGAAATTAATAACTGAAAATACTGGAAATTTGACACTTATCTCTGGGCTTGGGATAGGGTTCTTATTTTTTATTGCAATATCGGGCATTATCACATTACAAGAAAGTGCCCGAATTGTTCCTCTAATTTCCTCAAAACAGCTTGGTCAAACTCAGTCCTTAGTTTCTAAGACTAAATCAAATAATTATATTCCTTTACGTTTTAATCAAGCAGGGGTTATGCCTATAATATTAACAACTGCTATTTTAGTTTTACCAAATTACATTACTAATTTAGGAGTATTCCCCTTATTAACTATCCCTATTTTTTTAAAATCATCAAAGATTATTTATTGGGTTAGTTACTTTATATTAATTTTAATCTTTAGCTCGTTTTATTCAACTATTGTCTTAAATCCGAAAGATATTTCTCAAGAATTGCAAAAAATGGCTGTGAGCATACCAGGTATAAGACCTGGTTTAGCAACAACCTTTTATTTAAAACAAGTTATGAAACGAGTAACATTTTTTGGAGCGATAATTCTAGCAATATTAGCAACTCTTCCAAATATTGTTGAAGGAATTTTAAATGTTTCGAGTTTCAATGGTTTAGGGACTACATCATTATTAATTTTAGTAGGGGTTGTTCTAGATATTTCACGTGAAATGAAAAGTATCATTCTTTCTAATATTTATAATGAAAGATTTGATTAAATCAATTAAAAAAGTTATTTATTAATTTAATATTTATAAAAGTATAATGAAAGTCCGTCCTTCAGTTAAAAAAATGTGTGATAAATGTCGAGTAATTAAAAGACATGGGAAAATTATGGTAATTTGTCAAAATCCAAAACATAAACAGAGACAAGGTTAATATTTAAAAGGAGTTAAGTAAGTGGTAAGATTACTAGGTATCGATTTGCCAAAAAATAAACGAATTGAATATGCACTTACGTATATTCATGGAATTGGTCTTACATCGGCAAAAAAAATTGTCCAATTAGCAGAAATTAATCCAGAAACTAGAACGGATGCTATCACTACAGAACAATCAGTAGTGTTACGTAATATCTTAGAGAATTTTGAATTAGCCCTTGAAGGAGATTTACGCCGTTTTAATGGATTAAATATTAAACGATTAAATGAAATAAATTGCCACAGAGGAAAACGACATCGAAATAGTTTACCTGTTCGAGGACAAAGAACACGAACAAATGCTCGTTCACGTCGAGGAGCGAAAAAAACTGTTACTGGTAGAAAAAAATAATATTCTTTTGTTGACAGTTACACTAATCAAAAACATTAATTTACTATGGCACAAAAAATTCGAAAACCGGCAGTAAAAAAAAATAGAAGTAATATTGGAACAGGGGTTGTTCATATTCAATCAACTTTTAATAATACTATTGTAACAATAACAAATATAGCAGGAGATACAATTTCTTGGGCATCTTCTGGTAGTTCAGGATTTAAAGGTGCGCGTAAAGGGACTCCTTTTGCTGCTCAAACAGCAGCAGAAAAAGCTGCTTTAGAAGCATTAAGTACAGGTATAAAAACTGTTGAAATTTTAGTAAAAGGACAAGGTTCCGGTCGTGAAACGGCTATTCGTTCAATTGAAGGTGCAGGTCTGGAAATTCTTTCAATACAAGATATAACTCCAGTTCCACATAATGGCTGTCGACCAAGAAAACGTCGACGTGTATAAGTCTATTCACTTATAAAATAAATAAATTATGAATTCCACAAAAAATTTTATGAATAGTGCTAATCTATTAATGGAATGTTTAAAATCAGAAAAAATTGAATCAGGACCAATGTATGGTCAATTTTTAATTGATTCACTTAATTCTGGTCAAGGAATAACAATTGGGAATTTATTAAGACGGGTTTTATTAGGAGATTTACAAGGAACTGCTATTACAGGTGTTCGAATTGCTGGTATCAAAGATGAGTTTTCATTAATTCCCGGTGTTCGTGAAGATATTCTTGAGATTTTATTAAATTTAAAGGGAGTTATTTTAAAATCTGACACTTTTACTAGACAATTTGGACGTTTAAGATTGCATGGCCCTGCAGTGATTACAGCTAGTTCCATTCAATTACCTCCAGAAATAGAAATTATTAATCCTAATCATTACATTGCAACAATTTCAAGTTCGCATATATTAGAAATAGAATTTAAAATTGAATCTGGAACAAAATATAGATTAGCTAATGAACTTTTTTCTGATAAATTTGAAGACTTTATCGAAACAGATGCAATTTTTATGCCGGTACAAAAGGTAGATTTTAAAGTTGAAAATGTTTATGATAATTCAAATAATCTCAAAGAACGTTTATTCATTGATGTTTGGACCAATGGAAGTATTTCACCTGAACAGGCGATTTTTTCTGGATCTAATTTAATTATCGACTTATTTAAGTCTATTGGGGAACATAAAATTAAAAAAGAAAAAGAAACAATAAAAGAAAAAAATAATGTAAAACCAATAGATCCTTATACGCATATAGCTATTGAAGAGTTACAATTATCCGTACGACCTTATAATTGCTTAAAAAGAGCTCAAATCAACACAATTGGAGATTTATTAGAATATTCTCCCGAAAAGCTTTTAGAATTAAAAAACTTTGGTCGAAAATCTGCCGATGAAGTTTTTGCTACTCTTAAAAATAAATTAGGAATAGTTTTAAAATAATTATTTAGTTTAATTTTAATTTTATGAATAAAACATTTATTCCAGCTACAAATTATAATAAAAGAAAATGGTATCTTATTGATTGTAAAGATAAACAATTAGGACGATTATCATCAACTATTATACCATTATTAACAGGCAAATCTAAATCTGTTTATCATCCATCAGTAGATGTTGGTGATTATGTAATATTAATTAATAGTGAACATTTAAAACTTGATCGAGAAGTAGAACGATTCCATGTTTATCAACCAGGACGTCCGGGGACATCGTTAAAAAGGTTAGTAAATATAATACCAAAACGAATTATTGAAAACTGCGTTTTTAATATGTTACCAAACGGATTTCCAAAAAAACATTTAGTAAACCGATTAAAAGTTTACCAGGGTGATCAACATCCTCATGGAGCCCAAGATCCAAAACTATTAAACTTACTTTAATTAACAAACTAAAAAAATTTATGAATACAGTTTTTCAAAAAGATAAAATTGGCCTTGGGAAAAGAAAACGTGCGGTTGCACGAGTTTTTCTTGTTCCAGGAGATGGAAAAGTGACTATTAATAAAGTTTCTGGTGAGAAGTATTTGCAATATAATACAAACTATTTAAATGCTATTTGGTCACCATTAGATAAATTAAATTTAATAAATCAATTTGATATTATAGCGCTTGTAAAAGGTGGTGGTTTAACTGGTCAAACTGATGCGATTAAATTAGGCGTTGCACGTTTAATATGTAAAATAGAAAATGAAAATCGTTTAATTTTAAAGCCATTTGGTTTTTTAAGCCGTGATGCACGTATTAAAGAACGTAAAAAATATGGTTTAAGAAAAGCAAGAAAAGCATCACAATACTCAAAACGTTAAAAAATTTAAAAATATGCCAAAACCTGAAATTCATCCGACTTGGTTCCCAAATGCCCCTGTTCTTTGTGAGGGAAAAACTCTTTGTTCGATTGGTTCAACTAAACCACAGCTACAACTTGACGTTTGGGTAGGGAATCATCCTTTTTATACTAATTCCCAAACACTTGTAGATAGTGAAGGACGTGTAGAAAGATTTATGAAAAAATATGGATTAAAAACAAAAGACAATTAAAATAATTACATTAAAATAATCTAAACTTACTTAATTACTTTTTAAAATAAATGCCAACTATTCAGCAATTAGTTCGTTTAAGACGAATACAAATTAATAAAAAAACAAAATCACCTGCTTTAGTAAATTGCCCACAACGACGAGGGGTGTGCACACGTGTTTATACAACAACACCTAAAAAACCAAATTCAGCAATTCGTAAAGTTGCCCGTGTTCGATTAACATCAGGATTTGAAGTAACAGCATATATTCCAGGTGAAGGTCATAATTTACAAGAACATTCAGTTGTTTTAATTCGAGGTGGGCGAGTAAAAGATTTACCAGGTGTTCGATATCATATTGTTAGAGGTGCATTAGACAGTGGGGGGGTAAAAAATCGAACACAAAGACGATCAAAATATGGAGTTAAAAAACCAAAAAGTTAAATACTAATTTCAAAATCCAAAATTAGTATTTACTAACATCTATTTATTAAAAAAATAATTATTAGTATGTCACGTCGAAATATTTCAAAAAAACGATTTCCTAAAGCAGATCCTACATATAATAGTTACCTAGTTAGTTTATTAGTAACAAGAATTTTAAAATCAGGTAAAAAAAATTTAGCCCAAAATATTGTAAATGGGGCTTTTGACATTGTAAAATCTAAAACAAATGAAGATCCACTAGTGATTTTCGAAAAAGCGATTAGAAATGCTAGTCCAGTAGTAGAGGTAAAAGCTCGACGAATTGGCGGTTCTACATATCAAGTTCCAATTGAAGTAAGTAGCTTTCGAGCAACTAACTTAGCTTTACGTTGGATTATTCAATACTCAAGAAAACGTGTGGGAAGAACAATGTCAATTAAATTAGCAAGTGAAATTATTGACACTGCAAACGATATAGGTAATACTATAAAGAAAAAAGAAGAAACTCATAAAATGGCCGATGCTAATAAAGCATTTGCGCATTTCCGTTATTAATTAACGATTAATAACGACTATATTTAATTTCGCTAAAAGCAAAAAGATTTTTATTATAAACATTAAATTTCAAAGGAATTTTTTAAAATGGCACGTGAAAAATTTGAACGTCTAAAACCGCATGTTAATATTGGTACTATTGGTCATGTTGATCATGGTAAAACAACTTTAACTGCAGCAATTACTGCAACGTTAGCATTAGATGGTGGTGCCGTAGCAAAAGCTTATGCTGATATCGATGGAGCACCTGAAGAACGTGCTCGTGGTATTACAATTAATACTGCACACGTAGAATATCAAACTAAAGATCGTCATTATGCTCATGTGGACTGCCCAGGCCATGCTGATTATGTAAAAAATATGATTACTGGAGCAGCACAAATGGATGGAGCTATATTAGTTGTATCTGCTGCAGATGGTCCAATGCCTCAAACTAGAGAACACATCTTATTAGCAAGACAAGTTGGGGTTCCACATATTGTTGTATTTTTAAATAAGCAAGATCAGGTAGATGATGATGAATTATTAGAATTAGTAGAATTGGAAGTAAGAGAATTATTATCTACTTACGATTTCCCAGGAGACGATATTCCAATTTGTCCTGGTTCAGCTTTACAAGCAATTGAAGCGATCTCTTCTAATCCATCTATTCGACGTGGTGATAATCCATGGGTTGATAAAATTTATGCTTTAATGGATGCTGTTGATTCATATATTCCAACACCAGAACGAGATGTTGAAAAAACTTTCTTAATGGCAGTAGAAGACGTATTTTCAATCACTGGTCGAGGTACAGTAGCAACAGGAAGAATTGACAGAGGAATTGTTAAGGTTGGGGATAACGTTGAGATTGTTGGTGTTGGTGCAACGCAAACAACAACGATTACTGGTATCGAAATGTTCCAAAAAACATTGGATGAAGGATTTGCAGGGGACAATGTTGGTATTTTATTACGTGGTGTTACACGAGAAAACATTGAACGTGGTATGGTATTAGCAAAACCAGGTACAGTTAAACCTCATACGAACTTTGAATCTGAAGTGTACGTATTAACTAAAGAAGAGGGAGGACGTCATACGCCATTCTTTACAGGTTATCGTCCACAATTTTATGTAAGGACAACTGATGTAACAGGCTCAATTGAACAATTCACTGCAGATGACGGCTCAGTTGTAGAAATGGTAATGCCAGGAGATCGTATTAAAATGACAGCTGAATTAATTTACCCAGTTGCACTTGAAGAAGGTATGCGTTTTGCGATTCGTGAAGGCGGACGAACAATTGGTGCTGGTGTTGTTTCTAAAATTATTAAATAATTAGAAAAAGTTATGGAAATAAAACCGAATGAAAAAATTCGTGTAAGATTAGAGTCATTTAATCATGAGCTTTTAAACACGTCGTGTCAGAAAATAATGGACATTACTAAAAATAATAATGTTGATAATGTTGGAGTAGTTTCATTACCGACTGATAAACGGATATATTGTGTCTTACGTTCTCCTCATGTTAATAAAGATTCACGAGAACATTTTGAAATCAGAACTCATAAACGAATAATAGAAATTTATTATGAGTCATCAGTAAATATTTTTGATTTATTAGTAAAATCTGATTTACCACCAGGCGTATTATATCGAATTTGTCTATCATAACAGATAATTAATTAAATAAATGCAATTGATTGCATTTATTTAATTAATTATCTGTTATGATAGACAAATTCGATAAATTTTTTTAATTAAAATCTTTAATTTTTTAAATGGGGACGGCGGGACTTGAACCCGCACGCACTATCACTAGGCAACGGATTTTAAGTCCGTCGTGTCTACCAATTCCACCACGTCCCCTAACTAGATATGTAATTACATTATATTTTATATGTTTATAAAATAGCAATGTTAATGAATTATATTTTAAGGCGGCACCCAGATTCGAACTGGGGGTCGAGGATTTGCAATCCACTGCCTTACCACTTGGCCATACCGCCAAAAATACAATTGTTTTTTATTCTATTAGCTATTATAATTAAAATTAGTGTATTATGCAACTATAGAAAAATAAGTTAAATAAATTATAATTTTTTATAAAGAGTTATTGCTAATTTTATTGTGAATAGAAATTAAGAATTACATAAAATACCATTTTTAGTTAATAAAAATGAGCAAGGAGACACAAAATGTTTGAAAAGTTTACTGAAGGTGCTATTAAAGTAATTATGCTAGCCCAGGAAGAAGCTCGACGCATGGGGCATAATTTTGTAGGAACGGAACAACTATTACTAGGTGTAATTGGACAACGACATGGTATAGGTGGGCGTGCATTAGCGCAACTAAATATAACGTTAAAGAAAACCCGAAAAGAGATTGAAAAATATATAGGCCGTGGCACTGGGTTTGTTGCTTCAGAGATACCATTTACCCCACGTGCAAAACGTGTCTTAGAGATGTCAATTCATGAAGGTCAAGATCTTGGTGTAAATTATGTTGGAACAGAGCACGTTTTATTATCTTTAATAAACGAAGCAGATGGAATTGCGATGCGAACTTTAGATAAATTAAGAGTAAATATACCTAAATTACGACATTTAATCTTAACTTATATTGAAGAACAGCAAGAAGATATTTTAAAACCTCCATTAACTGACCAAGAAAAATGGGCAATTGCTCGTGAAAAATCAGGATTAAAAACCCCTACTTTAGATCAATATACAGAAAATATTACACAAGAAGTTAAAGATCAACGTATAGACCCTGTTATTGGTCGAGATGAAGAGATAAATTCTCTAGTTAAAGTTTTAGGCCGTCGTAGAAAAAATAATCCGGTTTTAGTTGGAGAAGCAGGGGTTGGTAAAACAGCTTGCGCTGAAGGACTTGCAATATTAATGCAAGGTATGGATTGTCCAGAATTTTTATATGACCATGTTGTAAGAGCACTTGATCTTGGTTCAGTTTTAGCGGGAACAAAATATCGAGGTGAATTTGAAGAACGGATGAAACATATTATTGATGAAGTTAACCAACATGGAAAAACTATTTTAGTTATTGATGAAATTCACACTTTAGTAGGAGCAGGTGCTGCTGAAGGTGCTGTTGACGCTGCAAACCTTTTAAAACCTTCTTTAGCTCGTGGAAGTTTACGCGTTATTGGTGCTACTACTTTGGATGAATATCGTAGATATATTGAGAAAGATCCAGCATTAGAAAGAAGATTTCATTCGATTCTTGTAGAAGAACCATCTGTAGAAACAACAATTGATATTTTAAAAGGTTTAAAACCTGAATTTCAACGTCACCATGCTCTGACTTATAAAGATGAGGCTCTTATAGAAGCTGCGAAACTTTCAAGTAGATTTATTGCAGATCGTAATTTACCTGATAAAGCTATTGACGTTATTGATGAAGCAGGTTCACGTGTTCGGTTAAGAAATAACTCACTACCTAGCGGTTTACAAAAGTTACTTGTTGAATTACATGAAACTATACAAGAGAAAAATGAAGCGGTTTATCAAAATGATTTTGCGACTGCAAAATTGTTAGTTGAACATGAAGTCGAAGTTCGTACCCATTTACGAATAATGCGATTCGCGTTGACTAGTAAAGAAAGATATGCAAAATACGCAGATCCAGATGGACCACGTTTTGATCAAGTTACTGAATCAGACATCTGTAAAGTTATTTCTGCATGGACTGGTATTCCCGTAACGAAGATTAATCAGTCTGAGAATGAACGTTTAAAGTTAATGGAAAATATTCTTCATGAACGACTTATTGGACAGCATCATGCTATTACTGCTGTTTCAAAAGCAGTGCGTAGAGCACGAGTTGGTATCCAAGATCCAAAACGTCCGATTGCAAGTTTCATTTTTGCTGGTCCAACAGGTGTTGGAAAAACTGAGTTAACAAAAGCTTTAGCCGAATATATGTTTGATGATGAAAAAAATCTTATTCGGTTTGATATGTCTGAATTTATGGAAAGACATACGGTTGCAAAACTAATTGGTTCACCCCCAGGCTATGTAGGTTTCCAAGATGGTGGGCAATTAACTGAAGCAGTAAGACAAAAACCCTATTCTATTGTTTTATTTGATGAAGTTGAAAAGGCACATCCAGATGTTTTTAATTTGTTCTTACAAATCTTAGATGACGGTCACTTAACGGATTCAAGCGGTAAACATATTAGTTTTAAAAACTGTATCATTGTAATGACAACTAACTTAGGTTCTCGAGTTATTGAAAAGGAATCCCCAGTGCTTTCAAAAGAAAAGATTGGATTTGGTCGAAGATTTGATACAGGCCTAGAAAGAGAGAATAAAAAGATTGACTTATTAATTAACCCTGATGGAACTTTTTCCTTAAAACCACCGGTTAAAAGAGAAGTAACCCCAGAAGATGAAGAAAAATTTGTTAAAATAACGGGGTTAGTTCAAGAAGAATTAAAAAAATTCTTCCGTCCAGAATTCTTAAATAGGATAGACGATATTATTGTTTTTAATCATTTATCAAAACATGATATTTGGGAAATTTGTGGGTTAATGTTAAATCAACTAAGTAAACGATTAAAAGAACAAGGGGCTATTTTAAAGATTGATAACGCTGTAAGATTTTTCCTTACCGAAGAAGGATATGACCCAATTTATGGGGCTCGACCATTACGTCGATCAATTACAAAATTCTTAGAAGATAAGTTAGCTGAAGCTTGCCTAAGTAACATTATACACCAAGGTACAGAAATACACGTGACACAAAAAATAAAACCAAATATTTACGGGAATAGACCTATATACTCTCCAATATTTGAGGATATTTATACTTCAGACATTTCAGTTGAGTTTGATTATAGTAATGTAGATTTTAGTAAAATTCAAAAAAACGAAAAACAAGAAGGCATAAGCAAAAAAGAAGAAACCAAAATTACTGAAAAATCATAAGATAATTGTGGAAAACGTAAAATTTTAGGTAAAAAATATTAAGATTAAATATTATTCTATAGAAATACTTTATAGAATAATATTTAATGAATTAAACGTTTTGGACTCTATTGAAGCTGACTAATCTGGCTGATTGGCGAACTAGGAGTTGCGTAATATTTTTTTTCCATTCGACCAGCTAGATAACCTAAACGTCCTGATTGAACACCTAATTTCATGGCTAAAGCCATTTGTTCTGGATTTTTTGATTGAGCTATGGCCGTATTCATTAAGATACCATTAGCCCCTAATTCCATTGCCATAGTAGCTTCACTTGGAGCTCCAATTCCCGCATCAATAATAACTGGAACATTTGCATTTTCAATAATAATTTGAAGATTAGATAAATTACTCAATCCTTGACCTGAACCAATTGGTGACCCAAGAGGCATCACAGTAGCACATCCTAAATCTTCGAGATGCAAAGCCAACATAGGATCAGCGTTAATATAAGGCAAAACAGTAAAGCCCTTTTTTACTAAAAATTCTGCGGCTTTTAATGTACCTATCGGATCAGGTAATAAATATTTTGGGTCGGAAATAACTTCTAATTTAACAAAAAAATTATCTTCTTGCCCTAATTGGCAGGCTAATTCATGGCCTAAAAATGCCATGCGAATAGCATCTTCAGCAGTTTGTGAACCAGCTGTATTTGGTAATAACCAAAGTTTTTCCCAATTTAACGACTTAAGAAAACTAATATTATCTCGATTTATATTTGTAGGTAATCGTCGAATCGCAACTGTAACAATCTCACACCCACTTATCTCAATGCTTTTTACAGCATCTCGACTAGTTCGATATTTACCAGTCCCTAACATTAAACGTGAAGAAAATGATTTATCCCCAATTTTTAAAGGATCAAACATATTTTTCATAATTTTTTATAAGCTTTGTTTATTTTAAACTCCCCAGGTAGGACTTGAACCTACGACCAATCGGTTAACAGCCGATTGCTCTACCGCTGAGCTACTGAGGAAATCTCTATTACTTAGATCCTATCATATGTTTATTTCTAATTCAAGTTAATAACGTAAAAAATTTTAAAATTTTTTTACGTTATTTGTTTTATTTAAAACTAAAAATCTTAAAACATTTGAGTCAAATTTTAAACTGCTTGAAAAATTCTCTACGCGTTTTGGAATACTTGAAAAATTAATTTGAATAAAATTTCCGCGTTTTTGATTTGCAATTTCATATGATAAATCTCGTTTACCTCTTGAAATAACTGAAATTTCAGACGCATTCAATTTCCTTAAAGTCTTTGCATAATTAAAAGCCCAAGTTTTTAACTCATTATCATTAAATTCTTCTGTTAAAAGAATCATCATTTCGTATTTTATTATTTTTGACATAAAAAGCGTTAGTATGAAATTAAAAATATAATACTTCAGATTTGGGAATAATGTCAAATTTTATTCAACATTGA